>JGI1221J11331_1000682_pt1 | contig 11342 bp, 10 predicted proteins | sample LakVidmifraction_4_FD_11331 | JGI IMG/M metagenome (IMG submission 11331) | reverse complement strand
CACCCCCTCATCGTACTGGCTCTTAGCTTGCGGAGACCGTAATGGACTCCGTCTCACTGCCAGGACCGGCGTAAACCGTGTAGGTGTACGTGCCAGCACCGTCGTAAAGGTGGGTGATGTCACCGCCATCAGCCACGTAGTCCCAAGTGCCATCCCCGAAATCAATCCACCAAGGATCAGTGCCGGTAGGTGTTAACGAGAAGACCACCGAAAGAAGCGTAGCCGTAGCGGTCGACCCTCCTGGAGCACTATTGCTCGGGTCAAGGTAGGGACGCGAACCACACTGAGAAACAGGAGGCTTCAAGCCCGTGATGATCGCAAGCAGGTGGTCGGTTGACGTCAGCGGGTCCACCAGAAGCGAAGGGGATCCAGAAGAATCCAGTACGGCAGGGTGAAGCCCAAGGCCCCAACGGTTGCCGTCCAGTGTCGACGCGCCTGACACGGTGAACGTGACCTCAGCGTTCTCAATTTGGAAGTCTCCCACCACTCCACCCTGCAAGTAAGGAAGCAGGAAATAGCCGAAGGAGCCACCCGCACCAGGATTGTTGCAGGTGTCGCCACCGGGCGAGCCAGCCCAAACCTCGAGCGAGAAGTGAACGTCGCCGGACGAGACCGCGGTGTCCATCGTGAAACCGATGACGTCGCCATTCTGGTCCATGACCGTCCGCTGGCCCGTAAGCATTGCGAAGAGGTCCGGGTCGACGTTGCAGAATGTGATTTCCACTGTGTAGCCGAGGAACTTCGGCTTGGCGGGCTCACGAACACAGGTTTCACCGGCCGCGTTGGAGACGTTAATCTCCTCACCTTCGTCGGTGTTCGCTGTGTATCCGACTGAAGTGAAGCCCTTCGAGACGACAACAGAGTCATCGCCGATGATGGGCCGACCGCAGGAGTCGAGGCGGGTCACTCGCAGAGCTCGTCCGCGAACGAATGAAGCGCACTTGGTAGCCATTACTTAGCACCTTCCTTGGTGTTCTTGGCCGGAGGCGATGCCTCGGCCTTGCTGTTTTCTTCGGTTGCCTTTTCGGCTTCAACCTTTTCGGCTTCAACCTTTTCGGCCTCAACCTTCGCCGTCAGTTCTGCCTTCTCAGCCTTCTGGAAGGCGTCAGCGACCTTCTTCGGGACAATATAGCCCTTGGAGTTAGTCCGCACGATGCTCGCCGGCTGCTTTAACTCTTCAGCTGCGGCAAGCAGTCCAACAGCCACTGCCTTGCTCTTTGGTCCAACAAATACGTCAGCCATTTTCTCTCCTACAAACTCGGGTCAACCTGAATGGCGACCGTGAAACACTGGTTACTGACGGCAAACAGCTTCTCAGCTAGCCCACGTTCAGTATTGGTTGAGACATCGAGACCCTGAGAGTACTCGACAGAGCCACGGAGAATCTCCATGTGCCCCGTTGCGTACATCCAGAAACCCTCATCAATATTGGTCACCGCAGCGCCGGCAGGACCAGTTCGCGAGTAACCTCCACCGTTGACAATCGGAGTGCCCTGCGCGGTATGAAGGATGAAATCCTTGTCAGAATCCACGCCCCGCTTAGAAGCAAGGTATGCGGCACCGAAAGCACTGACGTGAATCAGGCCCCCGCTGCTCAGGTCACGAATTGCCGCCTCAAGGACCGCAATTGCATTGGTCATGCTAACCGCCACACCGCCGTTAAGCACTGTGGCGCCGCTAAGGATGAGGGAGTCAACGCCACGTTCAACAGCGTGACCCTCACCGAACTTGAGCGCCTCAGTAGCGCGACGCTCATAGTCCTTAAACGCCGGGGAGCACTCGAGTCCAATGTAGATTCCGAACGGGTCGGCTTCTCCGTAGGCGGGAGCACCAAACGCCTTCTCGGCATCAGCCGTCGCGAGGGCGTCATCACAAACACCTGGAGCTGCCGCAGGTGTGGCACAAAGCTGGGATTCCCAGACAATGCCTCGCCCTACTGCGGCCCCAATGTCCTGTACTGGAACGATATTCAGCAGACCACCCGGCAATGCCGGTGTATCTGTGACCTGAATTTCTCGATTCAGAACTTCCATGAGCCACCTCCTTTCAAGAGATGATGCCGGGGGTGACGGGTTCATCACCCCCGGCTATCTGCTTGTTAGACGACCACCGTTGCGGGGACGAGGCACTTGGTCTGGTTCGCCGCGCCGGTCACGCCAGAGGCGCAAGTCGGGATTTCTACGGTGTAACCATCGCCGCACATGTTCGCCAACGCCCAGCCCTCTTCAGTAAAGAGAGCGGTGTAGGTGTTGGTGGACAGGTTTGTCGAGTCGTAAAGACCCTCGATGGTGATGAGGTCATTCGTCAGCTTCACGAACGTACCTGCGGTGTACATCACAGCGTTGACGGTCTCCGGCAGGGAAAGCGTCCCGGTCGTCAGGTCGATGTCCTGACCCGTGTTGTACAGCCACTGCACCGCAAGCTGACGGGTAGCGAAGTACGACGTGATGGTGGCGTCCGACACGTTCAGCATGTCGATGCCTGTGCGTGCCGAAACGTCGCCGCGGATAACGCTCTTGTACCAGAACGGCAGTAACACTTCGACAGTGGTGTTCATCGCCATACGCTTCTTCTGACGAAGAAGATTGGCAGCTACCTCGAGGTGGCCGATGCCGTCCGTTGCAGTGACGCCGCCCGCGATATTTACCGCGGTCGAAACTGCAACGATGCCCTGGTACAGGCGTGAAGCCACCTTGTGCTGGTGGGCGATGAGGACGTTCTGCACGTAGGCACGAACCAACTCGGGGTAAGCCGCGTTGGTCAGGATGCCGGCCTTAATGCAAACGCCGGTGACGTCGAGCGTGATGTCGTCCCAGGTCGGGCACTCCACCTCGATGCACGGCTTCACGGTGTCCGCAATAACCTGAGTCTCCGTGTAGTTCCAGTCACCGTTTGCGTTGTCGAAGATTGCCGAGAAGTCGGGGCCCTTCGTGTAGCGAACAGAGCCACGCTTCACGGTCATCGACGGAAGGTCAAGGATTCCGTCAGTCGAGACCTCGTCACAGAATGCCTCAAGAGTCTCTGTTGGGGCGCACCAGCCGCCGGCCGCGGTCAGCGAACCCGAACCGAGGTCAGACTTGAGACGCTTCTCGCCGGCCGCTGCCGTGAGGACCGCCTGATCGTCGGTGTAGTCGGCGTTGCCCTGGAACATGCCGTCGGTACGAGCTGCACCAACGTCAACTGTGGCAATGCCGGCACGCATCTGGATTCCATTCGCGCCGCCCTGACGGGTCCGCGGGAAAGACTGAAGACGCTTCATGGCCGCCGCAGTGAGCGATACGTCGTCCTTGAGGGTGGCACCAGCCGTAATGCCGTTGATGTCTGCCGCCGCAGTGATGGTGACGGCGTTGTGGTTCATGGGGGCCTCCGGCTCCTTGGAGTTTGCCTTGGCTCGTGCCGCAGCGGACTTGGTGGGTACTGCGGCGCTCGCGGCTACCGCCTGGCGCTCCTTGCTTTTTTCGTCCTCTTCGACCTCATCGGTCGGAGCCTCCTCAGCCGGAGCTTCGTCGACCGGCACTTCATCAGCGGGGCTCTCTTCAGCCTCTGCTTCTTCGTCCTCCTCGTCAGCCTTGGCCTTGAGGGTGGAAAGACGCTCGTCCTTCTCAGCTGCGGCAGCCTGAACTTCAGAGATGCGGCCCTTGGCCTCGTCAACGTACTTGAGGGCTTCCTCAGCTGCGTTGACTTCCTCATCAGAGGGGGAATCCTTGCCAAGCAGGCTCTTAGCCTCCGTCTTGGCAAGGTTGATGCTGTCAAGAATCTCGTCAACGGACAATTCGTTGAGGTTCTCAGGAATGGTGAATGACATCTTGGAACTCCTGTCGGGGTCGTATAGGGATAGGTCTTCCTACACGCGAGCTATGCCCGGCGGGTTCCGTGTTGGTTAAAGAATACACGTAGAGGGGGTTCGCGCAAGCATGTGCCTGGCAATTTTCCGTGGATCCCATCCTGACACAACAAAGCCGGACCCTTTGTGAGGGCCCGGCTATTGTCAATTACTTAGTCACAGTTCTGTAACTGCCACCATTCTTCGCCACCTCGAGTTTCGCTTGAGATTCCGTCGAAAAAGACTTCGACCCCTGAGGGTTTGAAACCTGGTAGATGGTCGTCTTCGGTGTCGACTTATTGCAATTACAGGGCATCTTTACTCCGCTTCCAGTCGCGCACGAAGGTCTGCCATGCGGTCCTCATTGTCCTTACTCAACTGTGCGCGGAGCCCGCTGACTCGCAACTCTCTCGCCTCTTCCGCCCGATAAGTTCGCACCGCACGGTCGATCATCTCACCCAAAACATCATCCTGATTTGTCTCACCATTAGCGACCACTGCCGCTGCGACAAGCGCGTCCTGGTTGAGACCAGAGGCCGCAAGTGCGGTCCGTGGAACCGGGAAGCCAGGCGTGTTTACCGCTAGGGCTGCCACGAGTTCCATGCCCGCCCCGATTCGACGCCAGTCACCAGAGATCCCTGCCGCACGTAGCGCTTCAACCTGATCGTCAGATGCTGTTCGACGAATCGCACCCGAAAACCAGATGCCGTACTTGTCTTCGCCGGCACTCACGTCGGCCACCACAGCGCCCGTGTGATCGTAGTGAGCGGCGGCGCTTGTTGCGTTCAGACTCAACGCGGCGTGTCCAGTGTTCATGGTGATATGGCCGACAGGGACTTCCCCATCGTCGGTCTTCACGGCGCCCACATGGAAGTAAGCGTAGTTGGTAGGAGACTTCGGTGCCGTCACACACTTGTCCATGCCGACATGGCACGTTCCCCAGCCCGCGGCATGTCCGAATACCCGACCATCAGCGGTAATCGTCAGCGGGGTTAGCTCTTTGAGTTCAGGGTTCGAGAACCAGTCATGGGGTCGGCTCTCTACCGCCGCGGTCATAGCCTCAACCGGCTCGACCATCGTAAACGCAGGACTCATCTTTTCGCCTGCAGCAACAAGTTCGTCCACACTGTGCCTCCCTGTTTCGCCGCCGGGCCAAACGCCCAGGGCTTCCTTGTGCATGTTCGCGCATGTGCCCGCAAGGAACTGCGGGTTCTGCACGTACTTTGCTAGCTGCGTTCGGCAGCGATTGAAGTCGCCAGGCTGACCCCAACGAATCTTTGCGGCACCCTTGCCTCGCACCCAGTACTTGCGGATGCGTGCAGTCGGGACTGGGTCCGTGATCCAACCTGGCCCGTCACGTGTTCCGGGAGCAAATGTCTCAGCACCCGCTGAAGCCTCCACAGGTGAGCTATCGGTTGGCTCCTCTTCGTCCTCGCAGTCCACACACTCTTCGTCAGAGGCGACGGCCTCTTCCCAAGTGCCAATATCAAAATAGGCTTCCTGGAATGCTGGGATGGCGCAAATCGTGGCAGAAGCAATTCGCCCCGTGATGATTCGTTGGACAATCTTCACGTCTTCGTCGATGGGGTCATCCATCGAAAGCACATTGCCATCCTCATCTTCAATCTGCGACTCAGCGGCGTCAAGGTCAACAGAAACTCCACGAACCATGTTCTCGACGCGAAGGTTGATAACCTCTTCAGCCTCGGGCGTTGTTGCGAACATGCCTTCTGCGAGTACCAGCCCGCCTTCTTCCCAAATCTTCGTGATATTGGCAACGACAATGGAGTCGTCGTGACCATCCTTATCTTGCTTCATCCATTTAAGGGGAAGAGGAAACTCTCGAGCAGTAATGCTGTCCTCGGAAAAGATTCGCATATCGCCCGACATGGTTTCAATAGGAGCCAGAACGCCATGCCAGGGCACGGGCTCAGCCGACATATCTACCATCTCAGAGGCAAGATCCTCTTCGGGCACATCTTCACCTGACGGCTCTTCCGCATCCTCGTCGTTGACGGCAGCCTCCCCTAGAGCAAAATCGTGGACATTGTCCCCGGACCACAAGGCGAGCCTGTCGAACACGACCTCTTCACTCTCGTACTCCTCGGCGGCCGCGGAATCCGGGTAGCCCAGAGTCACGTGAGGCTTCCAGTCTGGGAACTGTTCCACTGCACCTACGGCCACGCCGACAGCTTCAAGCGCAATAAGGCCCTCGCGATATCCCATGAGACCATCGCCAGCGAGAAAGACCACGTCAGCATCGTCGTCACCAAGCGGACCACGACTATCGACCGCCGCGGTAATGGGGCCATCCGCTGACGCGGCATAAGTCTTTAGTTCCGCAAGAATTGCGTCAGTTGCCGACTCGTCAAACTCGTCGATCTTCCCAAGCCAGGCCATCGTGACGTGAGCAATCTCCTCGGAAGAGGCGCTAGCGATAGGGTCCGATTCCGAGGGAAGCAGGACGACGACTACGCCGTCGATGTTATCAGGCATTGACCTTCTCCGTCCTGAGCGACCGAGTGAGGCGCTCCATTGTATGGGGCTCGCGATTTAGTATGAGTCCACGGCAATACTCCTCGAGGCTACTCGACAGCCATTCGCCACTAACGCTAAATTGTCCCGTGAAACGTTGCACGTGGTCGAAAGACCCTTCGAGCATGAAGGACGCCTCAGCATCGGATGATTGTCGGAACAGGTACAGTTCCGAGGGCGCAACACCCTCCTTGACGAACTTCATCCGACTCTTCAATTTGTTACCACCGCGCTCTAATGCCCGGAACACAATCTGCTCTGCTGCGGCAGCGACAGCAGCCGTATTTGCTTTACGCTCAGCATCCACGTCGAGGTCCCGCTTCTCCGCATCGGAAGGCACTGCAGTCCTATCGGGGTGGTCATCAAGTGACGGGTCGGGAGTTTTCTCACGCCCAGCCTTGCTTATCTCAACCGGCAACTGGACCCCAAGGGCCCTCGCGGCCGTGGCCGCCATTGCCGGTGTAGTCGCCATTGTCGCGATCTTTGACAGTAACCAATTTTTGCGGGCGTTGGCGTCGGGCTCGTCGATCTTGTCGAATCCGTTCTCCTTGCGCATGGTCTCTGCGGAAAGCTCTCCAAGGTTGAACAGCTCGATAGACTCCTTCGAGCGGTTGGGACGAACCCGCATTGCTGAGGTATCCGCTTCGATTGTGTACGTCTGAATCTCTTCGTCAGGGACGAGACCCTTCAGCGCCGGCCACAGGAAGCCCTCCGTGACGTCTCCAGTAAGACGCATGAGTAGGGGCTCAGAGTGAGTCTTGATAGCAGCGTCATCTATTCCCCATGCCTGCCAGTGGGAAGCATCTCCCGTTCCCGATAAAATCTCCGGGGGGATGTCCAAAGACAGGGCTAGGCGTCTGATAGCTTCCTGGCGGAGCTCGATGGAGTGCTCATCAAGGTCGGTCCAGAAAGTTAGGAGCCTTGGCTTGTCCAGGATGTCGCCGTCGGCCGTCACGACAATGGGGACGAGCGCGGAAGCGTCACTACGGTCGTTGATCGCCGTTGACATCGTTTCTGATAGTTCCTTAACGAACTCTTGAGCCTTCGACTGGTTAGCAATTTCGTCGTTTTCTTTTTCCGTTGCCGCAGCAAACGCCATCTCGTTTGGAATGAGCAGAAGGCCGGCAGAAGCAAGTCGTGATGAGACTTGGGCATCGATGTGCTGTGTGAGCCGGTAGATTTCGTTCAGAACTGGCAGAGCCGACTTTGAAGGCGACATCACACGTTCAGGGTGACGTGGATGACGGTCCCAGGAGCGCATCACAAAGATTTCTCCATCAAGTTCCATGCCCTGAACTTTCCAGTCGCTGGATTCTGAAAGCTTACTTACTGCCTGACTGGAAAATACATCCCATTGGCGGCTTTCATCTGGCCCCCAGGAAAAGATGTAGGACTCTCCGGGGACGGTGGCTTGGATTCCTAGCTTCCGAAGACAGCGCCTCTTGCCAACCACTGACCCAAACAGCTCGGCGACTGCGTCTGCTGCAGGACCCTCGTCTTGCCGGACTCCGTCTTTTGCTGCGTAAAGCTCGGCGCGCGAGATGAGGTTGCCAACCCAGTTTGCGACGTACTCAAACTCGCCGATGCAGTCAAAGTAGTCCCATAGCGCTGACTGCCAGCCAGTGTCTCCGTTGTCGGAGGGCTTTGACATCCCCCTCGTAGACAGGGGGGACGCAGAGGCCACAAAGGAGTTGGCGGGAGAGCCTATGGCCCTCATGTCATTCTTACGAGGCACTCGCTACCCCCAGTTCGTTCCAACAATGATGGCAGCGGAGTATCCGACCGCCAATATGGAACAGAATACCCACCAAATGCCTATGATGCTTGCGAACACCGCCCATCCGAACATAAGTCCGACAAATATCACCACAATTGGGAGCGCAATCCAGGGGGCAAGGCAGTATCCGCAGTGAAGCATCTCGTTCCACCCGGACTCCCCTGTTTTGGCGTCCCATTTGTCCCTCAGCCACTTCACGGGAGGGTAATCGTCGTACGTAATGAGCCTTGTGAGGCGAGCGACAGCCAAAGTGGCGACGACTCCTGCAAGCACAAGCTGAAATGTAGTCATGGCGTGTGAATCCTTCCTTGGGGTAGGTAAATCCCTCGCCCCATCGGTCCGACAGGGCTCGAGGTAAAAGAGTTTCCGCGGGGAGAAGCTATGGAAGCCTCCCGTGAGCTTCCCGCAAGATCGGTGATGCCGTGGACGAGCGCGTCAACACGGTCGGGGGACGGGCCTTCGTCGGGCACCCATTCGAGTTCCTGCATCTCCAGGGTCTCAAGGTGTCCGACGTGTAAGATGCGTGACTGCTCATAGAGGCCCGCGATGGGTTCTGCGCGGATTAGTTTGCCTCGACGGCTTGTAACGAGAGTGATGGGGAGGTTGTCATCCTGGTTGCGGAGGTTTGAGGCCACCATCTCGCCACCATAGTTTTTCTCGGCGACGACCCGGTCAGCAGACCATTTCCGGTACAGCATTACGACCCTCTTGGCCCATCCGTCCGGCGAGTACTTACCTGAACCGTCTTCGAGAACAAAGAACTGGCGACCAACCTTGCCGACAACAATAATTCCGGTCTCGTCAGAGCGTGCTGTCGATGTTCCGGCGGGGTCAACTGCCACGACGACTCGCTCAAAAGCGCGACCATCGTACCCAGTAAAAGGCATTCCCTCAAGCTTCGTTTCCTCAAAGTCGTGGGCATTCGTAATCATGTCACTGTCCCAAAGCGCCCCTTCGACATCCTCGATGATTTCACCGTAGAGTTCCTGGCGGCCAAGACGGGTTCCGTCGTACCTACTGACGATGTTATCCGCGAATGTTTTGGCAAGGTTTTCAAGATTCTCGAAGGTTGACCCACGGATGACGATAGTGTCGTCACGCTTCACCAACTCCTTCATCCACTTCCTTGGTGTTGGTGTGGTGGTGACAAGCACCCGTGGCCGTGTTCCGAGACGGAGACCGAACATCAGGTTGTCCCATACGTCGTCGATGAGGGGCATGTGGGCGGGCTCGTCAAGCCAAGCAAGGTGATGCTGGGGGCCACGAAGAGAGTCGGGCTCCTCTGCTGTGTAGAAGTGGACCTTACCGCCGTTTTGGAAGGTAAACTCGCGTTTCGATGGCTCCCATAGGTACGTCTGCTTAGCAGCCTCACAGACGGCGATTAACCCGGACTGGCCCTCGACCATCGTGGCGCGAACATCGAAGCCGCGGCGTCCGATGCCGGCAATGCGGGGGTGGGTTTCTGACATTTTTCGGCACCACTCCGTTGCCAAACGGGTCTTTCCAAATCCGCGGCCGGCAATGGCTGCCCACACCACCCAGTCAAGCCCCTCTGGTGGCCACTGACTTCCACGAGCATGGTTGTAGTTGTAGCCCTCATGTGGACGGCCATCGCACTCTCGGCGCCGATTGCAGTACCAGGCTTGAGGTGGCTCATCCACGCGACGTTGTAACTCTCCAGCGAGTTCAGCCCGAGTCTTCGGGTCAAACTGCTCGAGTTGGCCCATGATGTCAATACTCAATTTGACCAATCTCCGTATCCGGTTCCGTCGTCAGGGGAGGCCAACCGATCAGAAATGTCGGTGCTCCCTTCGACGGAGTACCGAACCTTTTCTGGTGGCGCCATTTTCTTACCGTACGCCGCCGGATAGGGCGTCTCCTTCAGTAGTGACTCCCAACTTACCCCAAGGTCCTTTGCCGCCTGCTTGGTGACAGCACGGCGAATGTAACCAGACGCCGAGATGCCGCGAAGCTTTGCTGCAGCACGGACAGCTTGCAGCAAAGGGCGGGTAGCCTGAACATGGAACTGGTACTCCTTGTCACGTCGACGCTGTCGTGTTCGGCGTGCCTCAGATTTGCCGACCTTATCGACCATCCGCTGCTTCCAGATTTTATCTTGCTCAGGGAGTGGACTCGTCATCGAGACTGGCCTCCACGTCATCATCGCCCACAACCTCAGCGTCAATGATATCTTCCTCGCTCAACGCACCCGCGGGACCAATGCGAGCAAGGGCAGCCTCAAGCCACTCCTGCTTTGCGCGTTCGTCCGGGGTGTAAACCTCAACACGTTGTGGGGCCGCAATCCCGTGGAGCCGTTCGAGACGATCAGAGATAGACAGCGCCGCACGGAGGAACGCCAACTGCTCAGGGTTCTTCTGGTTGATCGCCTTAGGCCAAATTGATTGCATGAGTCGATTGAGTCTGGCATCAGTGAGAGAACGAAGATGCTGCAGGTCATCTTCAGTGAGGCTGGCAGCCAATGACTCCTCAAAAACCTTGCGAGCTACTGACGCGCTGGCGAAACCTTCAATCTCGGCAATGTCCGCAAAGCCGGCACCCGACAGTCGTAACGCAACCGTGGCTTTCGCCCTTGATGGGTTGACCTTTTTTGAATCGGTGAGCGCAACTTCCTGTGAAGGCTCAACGGTAGGTGAGGCTTCGAGAAGGGCGCTTTGCTCAAGGTTCTTATTCGCCATCTGCTTCGCTCCTTCCTGTGACGTGGTAGCCCAATTCTCTCAGGCGGATGATGGCGTTGTCGATGTCGCCATGCGTGAACGTTGAGACGTCGCCATTCACTTCACGAAGCCCGTGGACAATAATCACAGGGCGATTGAATGTCATCTCGTCGGTGGCGTGCTCAAACTTTTCGCCAAAGCCAATGTGGTCAATAGCGCGGTTGATGCGCTGCAGCTCAAGCAACTCGTCTTCATCAAAACCCGTTCCAGCCAAACCGCCGGGGCTATTCTCTTCAAGGTACAGCAGGAGATCTTCGACACCCTTTTGGTCCCGGATGGCTTTCTCGGCTGTTCGGTTGTCCGCGACGAGGACCTTGAGAGCTTGGGTGTCGTCGATGTCCATTTCGATGACAGGAATCTGGGTCTCGCCAAGCATCATCAACGCGTTGTACCGCGTGTTGCCGGCCACGATGTGCCCAGTGGACTTCTGGACAATCACAGGGTTATAGAAACTGTTTGCAAGAATCGACTC
>JGI1221J11331_1000680_pt1 | contig 11350 bp, 20 predicted proteins | sample LakVidmifraction_4_FD_11331 | JGI IMG/M metagenome (IMG submission 11331) | reverse complement strand
GCCTTGAGGTTGAAGAGGAGTAACAATGCTGACACTATACTCACTATTTAAAGACGGACTGGTATACTTAGCTTTAACTACCCTTGGGGTAGTAGGCGTGTTTCTTGGTGTGGGCATCATATTCGCACTAACCTTTGGGCCAGCACTACTAGCTGAGGCTTACAGCAGCTCTTGGTACTTACTTTTGTACACAGTAACTGTGGTAGTCTTAGGTCTATTTGTACAAGCGGAGGGTCCCTAAATGTTGACAGTCGTAAGCGACGTAGAGACAGACGGTCTAGACCCAGATAACCTGTGGTGTGTGGTCAACAAGGAACTAGGGGAGAAGTCTTACAAAACGTGGGACATAACCTCTGGTTACGAAACCTTCATTGAGTACGCAAAGACAGTAGACCGTTGGGTATTCCACAACGGTATAAACTACGATGGTCCCGTGATAAACAAACTACTCGGGTCCACCGTGATTGATCCCTTTAAAATCTGTGATACCTTTGTTGTGTCTCGCCTTGTAAACTACATGGGGTACAACGGTCACGGACTAGATGAGATTGGTATCTCCTTGGGTCAGGCTAAGACAGTGTTCAATGACTGGGAGAGGTACACCCCTGAGATGTTGTCCTACTGTAAGGATGACGTAGACCTAGGTACTAAGGTGTACAAGAAGTATGAGAGGTACATCGACGACCCTGCTTGGGCTATGTCTATGGAGACTGAGCACCGTATGGCTATGTTGTGTAAGAAGATACACACTAATGGCTTCAAGTTCAACCTCCAGTTAGCCAACGAAGTCCTACCTCAGATACAGGACAGATTGGATGAGCTTAGCGCAGAGATGCAACGTGCATTCCCTCCTGAGCTAAAGGAGGTTCATCGGATACAATACCGTACTAAGGCAGACGGTGAGTTGTACTCTACCACAGCTAACGCTATGGATAACTTCCCTAAGACTGTGATAGACGGGGATGAGTTGGTGTGTTTCAACTGGGTATCATTCAACCCTGGGTCACACCAGAACCGTATAGATAAACTATGGGATGCAGGATGGAATCCTACTGAGAAGTCCAAGTCACACTATAAGTTCTCACAACGTGGTGCAGTAGGTGACAAGTGGGGTAAGAAGATACTTACTCAAGAGACGTACGATGCTAAGAAGGAAGAGTTCGGCCACTACGGTTGGACAGTAACAGACGAGAACCTTGAGACACTGCCTAGCACGGCACCTCAGGGCGCTCGTGACCTTACCGAGTGGTTGTGCCTCAATGGTAGACTCAAGCCACTAGAGGAGCGTATCAGGGAGTGTGAGAGTGACGGACGTATCCGTACTAACTTCTGGCACATAGGAGCATGGACTCACCGCATGTCCCACTCATCTCCTAACCTAGCTAACATCTCCTCACCATTCCACGGTGAAGCTGTTACTGCTGTTGACCTAGTTAAAGAAAGGTTTGATGGTAAGTTACGTGAGATGTTCACAGTGGACGAAGGTAACTGGCTGGTAGGTACAGACGCTGAGTCTATCCAGCTACGTATCCTAGCTCACTATCTTAAGAACGATGAGTATGTCCAAGCTATTACAGAAGGTAGTAAAGAAAATGGAACAGACATCCACAACGTTAATCGCAGAGCACTCGGACTTGAAGGTATTACTAGAGACCATGCTAAGACTTTTATTTACGCCTACTTACTCGGTGCAGGAGCAGGAAAAGTCGCTCGCATCCTTAGATGTTCAGTATCAGTGGCAAAGAAAGCGATGGAAACTTTCACTGACCGTACCACGGGACTTAGGAAACTCAAGTCTGGACTTATCAAGCGCGACGCATCCCGGGGTTACTTTGAAGGTCTGGATGGAAGGAAAGTAATCTGCCCTTCAGAGTACTTAATGCTTGCAGGGTATCTCCAATGTGGGGAATCAGTAGTAATGAAGAGGGCCAATTGGCTATGGGACCGGTGGTGTACAGAGGAGGGTCTAAACTTTAGGCAAAGCAATTCAGTTCATGACGAGTGGCAGACGGAGGTATGCGGTACGTACGAAGACGCCATACGAGTAGGAGAGCTACAGTGTAAGTCTCTTGTAGCCACAGGGGAGGAGCTAGGGTTGCTCTGCCCTATGTCAGGGGAGACTAAGATCGGAAGCCCATTGGACGGTACAAACAATTGGCTTGGAACTCATTGATAACAAACGATAAATACCAAGGAGAACACAATGGATGAAAGAGCACACACTATAAGGTTAGCCTGTGAATACTACGGTTACAGATGGCCTAGTGATTCACCCTCAGGTATCCTCTACTACTTTGGTGAGCGTATCACCATAGAAGAGTTTAACAAACAAGCTAGACTATTTAGAAGTTAACAGGGCAGCTAAGGAGAACACAATGCAGAAGTATAGGGAGTACAAGCTATGGTGGATACACTATAAAGCTCCAGTGGGTGACATAGAGGAAGAAGCTTTTGAGCAACACATTAAAGGCATGACGTTGTACGAGCTGATGGAAATCCTGTCTAACTGGGACTAAGGAGAACACAATGGAAATTAGCTATGAAGAGAACGATGTAGAATTTAAACCTTGGCCTAAGATACCAAGAGACAAAGGCAACACTATCACTATCACTGAAAAGATTGATGGTACAAACGCTTGTGTTATTATACAGGACGGAGAGCTTGTCGGTATCCAGTCACGTAACCGTTTGATTAAACCTGGTGACGATAACATGGGGTTTGCTTTCTGGGTTATGGAGAACAAGGAGGGACTAGAAGAACTTGGCGATGGGTACCACTACGGTGAGTGGGCTGGACCTGGGGTTCAGAAAAACCCACATAAGTTAGAGAATAAGACATTCTTCTTGTTCAACACATTCAGACCACAAGAGACTCTACCTGAGTGTGTTAAGCAGGTCACCACCTTATACCAAGGTGTATACTCTAAGGAAGTCATTGAAGACTGCATGAGTACGCTGTGGTCTTGCGCTACTTCTACAGGTTACATTCCAGAGGGAGTTATCGTTTACTTCCACGACACACGGACTTACATGAAGGATACCTTTGCAAATCGTAAGGGTAAATGGAACGATAACTCTTGACACAACCCCAAGACTAACTTACTATTAACGTATAGAAACAATAGACAGACATAAAGGATAACACATGTCATCTACAACTTATTACATTACCGGAACTGCACAGTGGGCTAAGGTATTTGCTCACAACAAAGACAAGAACGAAGACTTTCACGGACCAGGGGGTGCGTACGTTGTTGACTTGATTGTTGACAAGGAAGAGCTTGATGCTTTCGTAGCGACTGGTGCTCGTACCACACCTAAGACTACAGAAGAAGGAGTTGCTATTAAGTTTAAACGTAAGCATACTCACCCAACTATTGCTGCATTTGGTGGACCACCTCAGGTTGTTGATGCAAACAAAGACGCTTGGGATGGTACCCTCATCGGCAACGGTTCCACTGTTGAGATTGCATACACTGTGTATGACACCAAGATGGGCAAAGGTTCCCGAATGGAGGGTATGCGAGTGATTGATCACGTTGAGTTGCCGCCTATGGAAGGTGACTCAGGTGTAGCTAAGTTGCCGTTCTAATGGAGAGTATCCCTACAGACTAAACACTAGGTAGAACAGCTAGAATTAAAACTTAAGGAAAACAATATGAATAGTGACTACAATACAACTAAAGAACTTACTGCTGTACAGAAACTCGTAGACAAAGCTGTTGATAGTCATAGCGCAGATGAAGCTTTAGACTACGCAAAGGCAGCTAATGAAGTAGCCGATGCACTTAGTACTATGATCTACGCTGGTAGAACTCAATGAAAGTCATACTAGACTGTGAGCAGAAGGACATGGGGGCAGCTCTTAACGCTGTCTTCCAAGTCCAACTTCAGAACCCTGACCAGCAGGTAGGCTCTGAGTTTTCTATTCGTACAATGGTTAACGGTGCAGAGTTTGATGTAGTACGTAACCTCAACTCATATACAATCAGGGAGCCATATTAATGTTAGAACCATTCATTAAAGCTCTAGGTTTCGGCCTAGGGTTAGGCGCAGCAGCAATAATATCGATCATTGTTATCGAGGTTGTACTAGAAATTATCGTAAAGGAATAACATGAATAACAATCCAAACTATGCAGCACAGATGATGATGCAACTAGACACCACCGTAACCCTACGTCTTATCACAGTACTAGAGGATATCGAGGCAGCTAACGATCCTGATAACATCCCCTTCTATGATTCACTTAGTGAGACCCTGTCCTTCATGCTTAAACCTGAGGAGATGGAGAAGGTTGCTACCCGTGATATCAGTACCGATTGGCTTGCTACGGTAGCTAACCAGGTTGAAGACGCAGTGGAGGTTTCTGAAGATGCCTGATATCTCAACTCTAATTCCAGACATTATGAAAGTAGTAGATGGGGAAGGTGGTTGGGATGAAGCTATCACTAAGTACCTAGCTGACACTATCTCTGAGGTAGCTAGTGAAAGGTTTGGTGGTGTACCGGAGAAACCTAGGGATACCCTTAGTCTCTCCGGTATCGGTAAACCCTGTGAGAGACAACTGTGGTCTAAGGTAAACGAGCCTGACCAACAGGAAGTAATCAACGCTGAACTCAAGGGTACGTTCTTCTATGGTGACCTACTAGAAGCCCTAGTGATTGCTCTTGCTAAAGCAGCAGGCCATGACGTACAAGGAGAGCAAGATGTTCTCTACGTTAATGGTATCAAGGGCCACCGTGACTGTATCATCGACGGGTGGACTGTGGACGTTAAGTCTGCTAGTGACTTCTCCTTCGAGAAGTTTAAGCGTGGAGAACTAGCCTCTAGTGATCCCTTTGGTTATCTCAGTCAGCTCAGTTCCTACACCTACGCTGGTAAAGATGATCCACTGGTTACAGAGAAGAACAAGGCAGCCTTTCTTGTCATCAAGAAGAACCGCTTTGAGTTGTGCCTAGACGTACACGACTTTACTGATCGTCTACCCCACAAGGAGGCTGAGATTCAGCACAAGAAGGACATGGTCCTAGGCCCTATGCCACCTATCTCTCCCGCTGCTGCACCTATTCCTCAATCAAAGACTTCACCTAACATGAAGTTATCAACACTATGTACTTACTGTTTCCGTAAGAAGAAGTGCTACCCTGGCCTACGTACTTTCCAGTACAGCGGTGGTTTGTCACACCTTACTCACGTAGGTAAGCTACCACTGGTACCAGAGATTAAGGATATTTGGTAATGCCCCCTAAAAATACACTACCACGTAGAGCATTAGCCATTAAACATGGATACAAGAGTGGCTTAGAGGACGACATAGCTGACCAACTCACAGAACTAGGGGAGCCTGTTAACTATGAAACTAGGAAGATCAACTGGGAAGACTACAAGTTACGAAGATATACCCCTGACTTTAACTTAGCTAACGGTATCATTATTGAGTCTAAAGGGCTGTTCGTAGCGGCTGACCGTAGGAAGCACCTGGAGATACAAAGACAGCACCCTGACCTAGACATCAGGTTCGTCTTCACTAACTCTAAGGCGTACTACAGCGCTAAGACTACAAAGAACAGAAAGACTTACGGTGATTGGTGTGATGCTAATGGCTTTAAGTATTCAGATAAACTCATACCTAAGGAGTGGATCAATGAGTAAGACAACACTAGTATTCAGCTGTGCACACGCCAAACCAGAGACAAGTAATGAAAGGTTTGACTGGCTTGGTAAGTTTATCTATGACCTCAAGCCTGACATGGTGATTGACCTAGGTGACGGTGCAGACATGAGCAGCTTAAACTCCTATGACAAGGGGAAACCAACGGCTATTGTAGCCCAGAACTATGAGGCAGATATCAATGTCTATAACGACTCCCAAGAAAGACTACGGCACCAGTTCAGGTACCATCGCAAGGGTAAACCTCAGTGGATTGGCTTCGAAGGAAATCATGAACGAAGAATCCAAACGGCCCTCACCTACGACCCACGCCTTGAGGGATCAAAGTACGGGATTTCCTTTAGCCATCTTCAAACAGACAAGTACTTCGACGAGTACCACCGCTACGAGAACTCAGCCCCCGCTATCGCTAATTACGATGGTGTGGACTACGCTCACTACTTTGCTCCTGGTAACTCTGGCAGGGCTGTTGCAGGTATCCACCATGCTTATGGCCTCCTCAATACTCGTAACGTTTCTTCAACTTGTGGCCATAGTCATCTACGTAATATCGCTTTCAAGGACGGTGCTCGTGCTCCTGGCCTTATCGCGTCTGTTGTCGGTTGCTACAAAGGGGCGGACGAAGCTTGGGCTGGGCAGTCTAATCTTGCGTGGGCTAAAGGTGTCATGGTTAAGCGTGAAGTAGAGGACGGAATGTATGACCCACAATGGGTATCTATGAAAGCTCTAAAGGAGGAGTACGGTTAATGAGAGACATATGGGTAATATCAGATACCCACTTTGGTCACACCAACATACTTGGGTTTACCGACGACAACGGTACCTTGGTAAGAGACTTCTCCTCTGTAGAAGAGATGGACGAGACTATGGTGGACAACTGGAACTCAGTGGTTAAACAAGGTGACAAGGTATACCACCTAGGTGATGTACTGTTTGGGTCAAAGGATAACTTCAAGAAGCTTTGGCCTAGGTTGAATGGGAGTAAGAGACTTGTAGTCGGTAACCACGACGACATAAAGTTTCTTTCCTCGGGTGGCTTCTTCCAAAAGGTAACTATGTGGAGAGTCTTTACTGAGTTTGGTCTTTTGCTAACTCACACACCTCAACACCAATCGGCATTAACAGGTAGGCGTAATGGATTGTTGAACATTCATGGGCATATTCATGCTAACAAGTCACCTGAGGGTGCCTACCGTTGTGTCTGTGTGGAGCAAACAAACTACACCCCTGTAAACATAGAGGAGCTAAGAGTTGAATATTGAAGTAAACCTAAACCTAACCGTTGACCCCGAGGCAAACTTCCTTGAGTGTGACGATGCAACTGTCCTCTCTGTACTTATGGATACTGTTAAGACAGCGTTCTACGAGATTGATGACATTGAGTTAACCTATATCGAACTGGAGAAGACATGAGTTTATGGATTGAAGTATACGTTGGGTCTAAAGATAACAGAAAACTTATAGCCTCTTCTGTTGCACACAACGTATCTAACCTAGCAGATACATCTGATTACACCTACACAAACACAGAGTTCGGAGCAAACCACCTAGGTATTCCACCTTCAGAGACTAAGGGTAAAATTACAGGACACAACAGGTTGTCCTCTGTATGGTCGCTCGTATCTAAAATTACAGGAGAACAACAACAATGACACAGATGACATTCCTCCCTCCCACCCCTGCTGACATGGTAGAAGAGTATGCTGTTGTAACAAAGCAGGAAGGCACAGTAAACCTTTACCAGAGTTTAATTGCTGAGGAGTTTAACGAGTGGCGTGATGAGTCTGTGTACTCCGATTCAGCAACTAACGAACTAAAGGAGATGGCTGATCTACTGTACGTCCTCTACGGCTATGCTCGTGTTAAGGGTTACAACTTGGATAAAGCAGTGGAGCGAGTACACAAGAATAACATGGGGCGTATGTACCAACCTGACGGTAATATCCTTCGGCGAGAAGACGGGAAGATTATTAAGAACCCTGAGTATCCTCAGGTAAACCTAGGAGACCTAGTATGAACGAGACAATGATTCAAGTTGGAATATCCTTAGATACACTAGACTCTATTACTATCTGCGGTATCAAAGACATCTATCGTCTTGCTAAGGACTATGAGTGCACACAGGAATGTCTAGCAGCTCTGGTGCTACTAGAGTATATGTTGTCTATCAGTGACTACAACGCATTCCTAGACAAACTAAACAAGGAAGGAACGGGCACTGATGAAAAATAAAGATTACCTACCCACAGATTACAGAAAGTTTATTGCCATCTCTCGGTATAGTCGCTGGTTGGAAGACGAGGGGCGACGTGAAACCTGGGATGAAACAGTAAACCGCTATGTAAGTAACGTTGTAGAGACTAAAACTTCTGATTCTGTTGTTGAGGAACTTCGGTACGCTATCTTAAACAACGAAGTGGCTCCAAGTATGCGTGGGTTGATGACAGCAGGTGGCGCTATGGAGCGTGACAATACTTGCCTGTATAATTGTGCGTATACACCGGTAGAGAAACCAACAGACTTCGATAAAGCCATGTTTATTCTCCTCTGCGGTACAGGTGTAGGTTTCTCAGTGGAACGACAGTATGTCTCTAAGCTCCCTACTGTACCTTCTCTATCGTACTCGACAGACACAGAGTCTTTTATGTCTCCAATCGTTGTTGCTGACAGCAAGGAAGGCTGGGCCAAGGCTCTCCGTAAAGTTATCAAGGCTCTGTACGAGGGTGTCATTCCTATTTGGGATGTATCCAACGTACGACCTGCTGGTACTAAGCTTAAGACCTTTGGTGGTCGTGCCTCAGGTCCTGCTCCTTTGGTTGAACTCTTTAACTTTGTCACTGCTGTATTCAAGGGTGCACAGGGCCGTAAGCTCTCCTCTATTGAGTGTCACGACATCATGTGTAAGATTGGTGAGGTAGTAGTAGTTGGAGGTGTTCGTCGCTCTGCAATGATCTCTCTGTCTAACCTGTCTGATGACCGTATGCGTCACGCTAAGTCAGGTAACTGGTGGGAAACAGCAGGGCATCGTGCCTTAGCTAACAACTCTGTGTGTTACACCGAGAAGCCTGACATGGAGACATTCATCCGTGAGTGGTCTTCGTTAATCGAGAGTAAGTCTGGTGAACGTGGTATCTTTAACCGAGTAGCCAGTAAGGCTCAGGCTGCTAAGTTTGGACGACGTGATCCTAACTGGGAGTTCGGAGTCAATCCATGTTGTTTCACAGGTGACATGAAGTTACTTACTGCGGACGGGGAGAGGACTTTTAGAAGTCTGTCAGGTTCTAATGTAAGTATTGTAAGCCACGATGGCTCTATTACATATGGTTCTGTATGGTCTAACGGTACGAAGCCTACTGTCTTCGTTCAATTTAGCAATGGTCTACATAAGAAACCTATTCAGACTACATCTGATCACGTATTTATGTTAGCCGACGAAACAGAGTGTCAGGCTGGGGACCTAAAAGGCAACCGTCTTAAGTTTTTCTCTGAGAAAGCCACGTCAAGAGTCGGTACCGATGGTTTTCTTGCTGGCTTTATGGTCGGCGATGGCAACTTAAACCGTTTGAACAGTGCCGAGCACAGGGGTATCGAGGTTTACTTTAACAGAGAGAAAGACACAGAGTTGTCAGATGCCTATGGGGGTGTCGTTGGTTCTGGAGGGAAGGTAACATCATACAGTGAGCACAACAAGAAAGTAGCTAACGACCACCACCTCCCTAAGAAACCTATTGGGCAAAGAGGTCTTCCTCCTCATATTATTAGCACCTCTGGTCTCCAAGGTTTGTACTCTGCTAACGGATGCGTTGTAAAAGGACATCGTGTATCTTTGAAGTCTATTGACAAAGAACAGGTGTACTCTCTTTTGGAATACCTTCGTCTTACTGGTATCTCTTCTTACATCACTGTTAATAAAAGTAAAAAGGTTAAGTTCTCTAACGGTGAGTACGTCTGTAAAGAGTCTTATGACTTAAACATAAGCCGTTACGAGAGTCTCTTGAAGTTTAGTAAGAGCATTAACTTTGGTCAAACTTATAAACGTGAAGCACTGGAACAACTACTGACCTTTAAGAGTCCGATTGTTACCTCTGTTACTGAAGGACCTAGTGTTGAGGTGTTTGATTTTACAGAACCTAAGAACAACTGGGGTGTTGTTGAGGGCATCGTTGTGCATAACTCTGAAATTATACTACGCCCACGGCAATTCTGCAATTTGACCGAATGCGTTATCCGTGTCACTGATAGCATCGACGATATCGAACGTAAGGTACGTTTAGCTACTATCCTTGGCACAATTCAGTCTACATACACCTACTTCCCTTACCTGGGTGCTGAGTGGGAAGCTAACACCAAAGAAGAACGATTGCTTGGTGTATCGCTGACAGGTATCATGGATAACCCATTGATGACTCTGAAGAACAAAGGGTTAGAGAAGACTCTTGAACATCTTCGTAGTGTCGCTGTTACTGCTAATGCTGAGTGGGCTGGTATCTTGGGTATTCCTGTCTCTACCGCTATAACTTGCGTCAAGCCTAGTGGTACTGTTAGCCAACTTGTTGACAGCGCTTCTGGTATTCACCCTCGTCACTCTGAATACTACATTCGCACAGTAAGGGGAGACAACAAAGACCCTCTGACACAGTTCATGTCTGATGCAGGTATCCCTGTAGAACCCTGTGTTATGAAGCCTGACACTACGTCAGTCTTTAGCTTCCCTGTTAAGTCTCCTACTAAGTGTGTTACTCGTAACGATCTCACTGCTGTAGAGCAAATGGAGACATGGTTGGCTTATCAACGGTTCTGGTGTGAGCACAAACCTTCTATCACAGTTACTGTTCGTGACGAGGAGTGGATGGAGGTAGGTGCCTTTGTGTACAAACACTTCGATGAAATGTCAGGTGTATCCTTTCTGCCTCACTCTGATCACACCTACCAACAGGCCCCTTACCAAGAGATTAATAAGGTAACCTACGAGACAGCACTAGCTCTTATGCCTAAGTCTATCGACTGGGATAGATTAACAGAGTATGAGAAGGAGGACACTACTAAAGGTTCAAGTACGTTTGCATGTGTTGGTAACTGCGAGGTAGTAGACATCACATGAAGAAAGACTTAACAGGTCAAACCTTCGGAGACCTCTTTGTTGTAGGGGTCTCCGAGGTCTCTCGTAACGGACATTACAGGTACCAGGTTAGGTGCTCCTGTGGTGCTGAGAAGACTATCTTCGGGACACACATGATACAGGGAAACACCCTCCACTGTGGATGCAAGAAAACCAGATCGTACAACTGGAAAGGTTATAAAGGAGTTTCCAAGACCTACTTCTCTTCGGTAAAGAGGGGTGCTGCAGGTGAGAAAGGCAGAGCTAAGATGTCTTTTAACTTAACGTTGGAAGCAATGGGTGACCTGCTTGAGGAGCAAGAAAGACTATGTGCTTTGACTAGCTTACCAATTTCATGTAAGGATAGAACCGCCTCCTTAGATAGGGTTGACAGCTCAAGAGGATACGAAAGAGATAACATTCAGTGGTTACACAAGGACGTAAACATGATGAAGAGACACTATACTGAAGATTACTTTAAGTTTCTTTGTAAGAAAGTAACAGAGAACAATACTTGACGTAGTGCTCTAAGTACTTTACTATTACAGTATACCTAGCCTCTGGGAATTACCTGGAGG
>JGI1221J11331_1000679_pt1 | contig 11353 bp, 6 predicted proteins | sample LakVidmifraction_4_FD_11331 | JGI IMG/M metagenome (IMG submission 11331) | reverse complement strand
GTTTTTGAATATTTCTTAGGAGAATTTGCCTTGGCAGAAGGAAAAAAAGGAGGGCAATTCTACACACCAAGAAGTGTAGTAGAATTATTGGTAAAAATGCTCGAACCATACAAAGGCAGAGTGCTTGACCCTTGTTGTGGTTCTGGTGGAATGTTTGTTCAATCTGAAAAGTTTGTAGAAGACCACCAAGGGAAAATAAACGATATTTCTATTTACGGACAAGAAAGCAACCAAACGACTTGGCGATTGGCTAAAATGAACCTTGCCATTAGAGGTTTAGATAGTTCGCAAGTGAAATGGAACAATGAAGGCTCCTTTTTAAATGATGCCAAATCAAGAAGTGCTGATGTACTCGGACACGTTTTTGAATATTTCTTAGGAGAATTTGCCTTGGCAGAAGGAAAAAAAGGAGGGCAATTCTACACACCAAGAAGTGTAGTAGAATTATTGGTAGAAATGCTCGAACCATACAAAGGCAGAGTGCTTGACCCTTGCTGTGGTTCTGGCGGAATGTTTGTACAATCTGAAAAGTTTGTAGAAGACCACCAAGGGAAAATAAACGACATTTCTATTTACGGACAAGAAAGCAACCAAACCACTTGGCGATTGGCAAAAATGAACCTTGCCATTAGAGGTTTAGACAGTTCACAAGTGAAATGGAACAATGAAGGCTCATTTTTAAATGATGCTCACAAAGATGTAAAAGTAGATTACATTATTGCAAATCCACCATTTAATGTAAGCGATTGGAATGGCGATTTACTCCGTAAAGATGGACGTTGGAAATACGGAACACCACCTACAGGAAATGCCAATTACGCTTGGATACAACATTTTATGTATCACTTAGCTCCAAGTGGACAAGCTGGTTTTGTATTGGCCAAAGGCTCTTTGACTTCTAAAACATCTAGTGAAGGAGAAATAAGAAAAACCCTAATAGACGAAGGTTTGGTAGATTGTATAGTAAACCTACCTGCTAAGTTGTTTTTGAATACACAAATCCCTGCTTCTTTATGGTTTATGAGCCGAAATAGAACCAACGGAAAATTCAGAGACAGAAGCAAAGAAATACTTTTTATTGATGCTCGAAATATGGGACATTTAATAAACCGTAGAACTCGTGAACTCTCGAAAGAAGATATAAAAACCATTTCTGATACCTACCATAACTGGCGGTCTGAGGCAGACAGCCAAACAAAATACACAGATATTAAAGGCTTTTGTAATGCAACACCTATTGAAAAAGTAAAAGAACTGGATTATGTGTTAACGCCTGGGCGTTATGTTGGTTTGGCAGAAACAGAAGATGATTTTGATTTTGCAGAACGATTTACAAAATTAAAAACAGAATTTGAAGCCCAATTAAAAGAGGAAACAATTTTAAATAAACGTATTTCTGCTAACCTTGAAAAAATTAAAATATAATGGAAAACAATAAAGACATACGTTGGATACAACGATTCAGCAATTACAATAAAGCATTAGAAACATTAAGTGAGGCTGTTGCATTAAATGAGGAGCGAACTTTGAGTAAACTTGAAAAACAAGGTTTGATTCAAAGTTTTGAATACACACACGAATTGGCTTGGAAAATAATGCAAGACTTTTTTGTATATCAAGGAAATACAGAATTAAGAGGTTCAAGAGATGCTACTCGTGAAGCATTTAAAAATGATTTAATTACTGATGGCGACAATTGGATGGAAATGATTAAAAAAAGAAACCNAANAAGCCATACCTATAATGAAGAAACCTCAGAAGAAATATATAAAAATATAATTGAAGATTTTCACCCTCTTTTTGTGGCTTTTCAAACCAAAATGCAAGAATTAAAAGAAAAAGAAGAAAACCAATAGATGTACGGATTAAAAGAAAAACATATTAATGCCATAAACTCCGTTTTTTCAAAATACCCGCAAATTGAAAAAACCATACTCTACGGTTCTCGTGCCAAAGGCAATTACCGTAACGGCTCTGACATTGACCTTACTTTGGTAGGTGATGATTTAGATTTAACCACCTTATTTAAAATTGAAACAAAATTAGACGACCTACTACTACCCTACAAAATGGACTTATCCATTTTACACAAAATAGAAAACCAAGATTTAGTTGACCATATTAAACGAGTTGGTATTACTTTTTATGAGAAAATGGCGAGTGAGTGGAAAGAGGTTTTATTAAGTAACCACATTGATTTAATAAGTGGATATGCTTTTAAATCTAAAGATTTTCTTGAAAACCAAATAGAAAACACTTTGCCAATTATTAAGATTAAAAATATAGCAAATGGAGATGTTAATTTAGAAAAAGTGGTTTATCATAAATATGACGATTCACTTTCAAAATTTCTGTTGACTAAAGGTGATGTTTTAATTGCTATGACAGGAAATCACCCACAAGCCCAAACTCAAGTTGTTGGTGATGTTTCAAAATATAAATTAAGTGAGAACTCTTTATTAAATCAACGAGTTGGAAAAATTGTTACCAAAGGAAAAACAGATTTAGATTTTATATATTATTTTTTCAAAGATAAAGATACACACAGATATTTAGCAAATCAATCATCAGGGAGTGCAAACCAAGCAAATATTTCTAAAGCTACTATTGTTGGTTTAAAGACTGAATTACCAGCACCAACCGAACAAAAATCCATAGCCGAAATCCTAACAAGTTTAGACGATAAAATAGACCTATTGCACCGCCAAAACAAAACCTTAGAAACACTGGCCGAAACCCTTTTTAGAGAGTGGTTTGTAGAAAATGCTGAGGAGGATTGGGAGGAGGAACCTTTGAGCAGTATTGCTGCTTTTTTAAATGGTTTGGCTTGTCAAAAATTCCCTCCGAAAAATGAAATTGATAAACTACCTGTTTTAAAAATAAAACAATTACGAAGTGGATTTTCAAATGATTGTGATTGGTGTACAACAGATGTAAAGCCTCAATATATTGTTCATAATGGAGATGTTATTTTTTCTTGGTCAGCTTCATTAATGGTCAAAATTTGGGATGGCGAGACAGCCATATTAAACCAACATTTATTTAAGGTAACATCTGATAAATTTCCAAAATGGTATTATTATTTATGGAGCAAACACCATTTAGAAGAATTTATTAGCATTTCTGCAAGTCACGCTACAACAATGGGACATATAAAAAGAGGTGATTTAGATAATGCTATGGTATTAGTTCCTGATGATGATAAAATGATTGAATTTACAGAAATTCAAGAACCTATAATTGAAAGAATAATAACAAATAATAAGCAATTATCAAAACTTGTAGAATTGAGAGAAACTCTTTTACCACAATTAATGAGCGGAGAAATAAAAGTTAATTTTGAAAAATTAGAAGAAAAAATATTATGAGCATTCTAATAAAAACTGTCCGCATTGCAGGTTTTCGAGGACTTGAAAATATTGAAGTTGAACTTAAAAAAACAACTGTTTTAACTGGAATGAATAATACTGGAAAAACTTCTTTTTTAAAGGCTCTACAACTGGCTCTTGGAAACAGTCAGTTTATATCTCAGGATGATTTTTTTATTAAAGGCAATAGCACGGCAAATAAAATTATTGTTGATTTATTTATTATTCCTGTTAATGAAAAAGGAGAGCAAATAGAAGATTTTTCTGATGAGTGGGAAAGATTGTTGACGACAAACAGAATTCAAAGTGATCTTCTGAATAGTTTTGTTCCGCTAAGAACAGTTATCTCTTTTAATCAAATTAAAAACAGCTATAAAACAGAGCATTATATTTTAAAAAATTGGGTTGAGTTTTTACAAAGTGATAAAAACTGGTTTGAATCGGATAATGGTAATAAAATCAGATTTGGTTTTGATGAAATACCTTTTTTCTATATGGATGCTCAAAGAGATATTTTGGAAGATACAAAATTGCGGAGTTCATACCTTGGTAAGATGATTTCTAAAATAGAGTATTCAGAAAATGATATAAAAGAAATAGAAGAGCAGATAGAAACTTTAAATGAAAAGGCTGTAAGTAGCAGTGATATTTTGACCAATATTAAAACTACTCTAAAAGCTCTTGATTCAGCAATGGGTACAAATAGCGAGGGAATAGAAATAACACCATTTACAAAAAAGATAAGAGATTTAAATAAGGGGTTAACAATCTATTACAGTGATAATGAAGATAGCTTCTCTATGGAATATCACGGAATGGGCACAAGAAGTTGGTCTTCATTGCTTACTTTGAAATCTTTTATCTCTCTGCTTACCAAAAATTCAGAAAAAGAAAAAACTGTTTTCTTCCCAATTATGGCAATTGAAGAACCAGAAGCCCATTTGCATCCTAATGCCCAAAAGAAACTTTTTTCTCAAATTGATGAGATTGATGGACAAAAAATTATTTCAACACATTCTCCTTATGTTGCAGCAACAGCACATTTGAGTCAGATACGAAATTTTTATAAAGACAAAGCTGTGAAATGTGGGAGCATTGATATTGCATCTTTAGAAAAAGAAGATATTCGAAAAATAAATCGTCAAGTAATTAATAGTCGAGGAGAGATATTCTTTTCAAAACTCATAGTGTTTTTTGAAGGAGAAACAGAAGAACAAGCATTGCCAATATTTGCAGAAAAATATTTTGGAAAAACACCTGTTGAAATGGGAATTGATTTTGTTGGAGTTGGTGGATACGGTGGATATTTGCCATTTTTAAGATTTGCAGAAGCTTTAAATATTCCGTGGCTGATTTTTAGTGATGCGGAAAAAAAAGCTAAAAAAGCGGTAAAAAGTGCGTTGAAAAAAGTAAAAAAAGTTGAAGAAATAAATCTCAATGATTTTGATAACGTTTTTATTTTAGATGAGTTAGCTGATTTTGAAAAATATTTAATAAACACTGGTTATATTGAAGAAATAAAGTTGGCGTTAAAAGAACTACATACAGATGATTATCTTGAAAATCAAATTAAAACACTGAATGGGAGTAAAGACAAAAGAATCAAAACAGGAAATATTTGTGGTACTTGTAAACAAAATATATACGAAGATTTGCTAAGAGACTATAATGGCGATGAAGGTTTTAGACAGGCAATATATGATATTATTGCATCTGACAAAACAAAATTTGCACCTGCAATTGCGGAACAAATTGTAAATAGTGAAAAAGATTTGCCACTGAAGATTAAAGATTTATTTGCTAAAGTTACTGAAATATTAGAACTAAAAGAGAGAAAATAATGAATACAAAAGTAGAACTTTCAGAAAAGCAAAAAGGTGCAGTATTTTCAAAATCAAAATCGATTTATGTAAAAGCAAGTGCTGGTAGTGGAAAAACAAGAGTTCTCACTGAACGGGTTCGTTATTTACTATCGCAAACCGACAAAAAAATACTTGCACTCACCTTCACTAATAAAGCAGGAGAAGAGATAAAGGAACGGATAAGCGATATTGAAAATATAAATGAAAAAACATTTATTGGTACATTTCATAGTTTTTGCCAAACAATATTGGAAAATCGCATTCATTTATTGGGATATGAAGAGATGCCCCATATCTTTGAAAATGTAGATGATAGACTTGAATTAATTGAAAAATCTATTCAACAAATACCATCCTTTGCTTCTTCGTATGTGGAACAAGATAAAAAAAAGCAAAAAGATTTTCGTTATCGAGCTTTAAATTTTATTTCAGAAATGAAGCGAGATTCAATAACTGATATTGAAAGTCATACAGAAGATGAAGACACAATTTTATTGTATCGTGAATATCACGATATTTTAAGAACTCAAAATGCTATTGATTATGATGATTTACTGTTACTTGCTTTTCAAGTATTTAAAGAGTTTCCTAAAATAGCTTCTCTCTATCGTAGAAGTTTTTTTGCTATCTGTATTGATGAAGCACAAGATTTAAACAATGCCCAATATCAATTTTTAAGAGCTTTAACTAAAAATGAATTAAAAAATGTTATGATGGTTGGTGACCCCAATCAAGCAATTTTCCATTTTAACGGTTCTTCTCCTGATTATATGGACAAAGAGTTTGTGAAAGACTTTAACCCCCAAATTATTGAATTAACAGAGAATTATCGCTCTTCTAAAGCTGTTTTAAAAGCAGCAAATAAACTNATNCCAAATACTGAAAGTATTGAAANAATCGCAAAAGAAGGTGTTTTTAAGTTATATAAAGTTGCTAATGAAAATAGTGAAGCTAAATGGGTAATAAATAAAATAAACGAAATTATTTCATCAAAAACTAATAACGAAATTGAAGGTGAAATAAGTTATGATAAAATTGCTGTTTTGGCAAGGAATAAATATTTATTTAAATCTTTAGAAGAAGAATTTCAGAAAATAAACTTGCCCTATTATTACAAAATGACACCAGGTGCTTTAAAGTTCGAATCCAAGATAATGCAAATATTTGACTTGGCTCTTAAAATAAAGTTAAACCCCGCAGATAATCTTCATTTAATTCGATTGTTAAAACTTCTATCACTAAATCTTGAAAATAATATTGAGCTTTCAGAAATAATTAGTCAGTTAGAGGGAAGTGAACAGAAACAAATTGTAGAATTGGTAAAATCTTTAGATGTAGATGGTAGTAATTTCATAAAAAGTATAGAAGATTATAAAAAACAAATATCAGAATCAAATGACAATGAGAAGAAAATGATATTCAATGATATAGATGAGCTTGTAAAACACTGGCATATTTATGCTAAAAATACAGATAATAAATCACTTCATCAATTCAAAAATGCAATGGCATTGGGTAAAACTCATCCTATGACAGAACATAATGGAATAACTTTAAGCACAGTTCATACAATGAAGGGTCAGGAATTTGATATTGTTTTTATCATTGGAATGGATGATGAAACATTTCCTGATTATAGAGCTGTTCGAGTAGGTGGAGTTGAACTTACACAAGAAAAAAATAATCTTTATGTTGCATTTACTCGAGCTAAAAGATGGTTATATGTTACTTATCCTGCCCAAAGGACAATGCCTTGGAGAGAGACAAAAAGACGAAATGTTTCAAGGTTTTTAAAGAATTTTAGTTGTGATGAGATAAATTATGAGCAATAAAATAACCGAAAATACCATAGAAGAATTTGCAATTAACCTATTAGAGCATTTAGGCTACGAATATATTTACGCTCCTAATATTGCACCAGATACAGACCAAGCAGAACGAGCTTCTTATGAAGATGTTTTACTTGTAGAGCGTTTGCAAAATGCTATTCGTAGAATTAATCCAAACATTCCGTACGATAGCCAAGAAGAAGCTCTAAAAGAGATTCAACGTATCAATTCGCCTGAATTACTCAATAACAATGAGTCTTTCCACCGCATGCTTACAGAAGGTGTAAAAGTATCTTATCAGAAAGACGGTAACCAAAGAGGTGATTTGGTTTGGTTGATAGATTTCAAAAATCCTGAAAACAATGAATTTGTTGTAGCCAATCAGTTTACGGTTATTGAAGATGGCAATACCAAACGACCTGATGTTATTTTGTTTGTTAATGGTATTCCTCTAGTGGTTATTGAACTCAAAAATCCAGAAGATGAAAACGCTACTATAAAATCTGCCTACAAACAATTACAAACCTATAAAACCATTATTCCAAGTCTATTTACCTACAATGGTTTTATGGTTATTTCAGATGGTTTAGAAGCTAAATCAGGTTCACTTTCTGCTGGATTGACTCGTTTTATGAGTTGGAAATCGGCAGACGGAAAAGAAGAAGCCTCTCATTTGGTTAGTGAATTAGAAACATTGATTAACGGAATGCTTAACAAAGAAACTTTGTTGGATTTAATTCGTCACTTTGTAGTTTTTGAAAAATCTAAAAAAGAAGATAGTAAAACAGGAATCACTACCATTTCAACCGTTAAGAAATTAGCAGCATATCATCAGTTTTATGCAGTAAATAGAGCAGTAGAATCTACCTTACGAGCAACAGGCGATACTTTAAAAAAAGAAACACCTGTAAATATGCTTATGGAAGACCCTGCAAATTATGGCTTAGCAGCGGTAAAAGACCAGCCTATTGGCGATAGAAAAGGTGGTGTTGTTTGGCACACACAAGGAAGTGGTAAATCATTATCAATGGTTTTTTATACAGGAAAAATCGTTTTAGCATTAGACAATCCTACTGTTTTAGTTATCACAGACAGAAACGATTTAGACGACCAGCTGTTTGATACGTTTGCGTCATCCACTCAATTATTAAGACAAGAACCTGTACAAGTTGAAGATAGAGATAACTTGAAAGAATTATTAAAAGTAGCTTCAGGAGGTGTAATATTTTCAACCATTCAAAAATTTCAACCGCAAGAAGGAAATGTTTTTGAAACTTTATCAGAAAGGAAAAATATTGTAGTTATTGTAGATGAAGCCCACAGAACACAATACGGTTTTAAAGCCAAAACAATAGACGATAAAGATGCAGATGGAAATATAGTTGGTAAAAAAATAGTGTATGGTTTTGCAAAATATATGCGTGATGCTTTACCAAAAGCAACCTATCTTGGTTTTACAGGAACACCGATAGAAAGCACAGATACGAATACACCTGCCGTTTTCGGAAATTATATTGATGTCTATGATATTGCCCAAGCGGTAGAAGATGGTGCAACTGTTCGTATTTATTATGAAAGTCGTTTAGCGAAAGTACAGTTGAGTGAAGAGGGGAAAGAAATGGTTGAGGAATTGGATGATGAACTTTCACGAGAAGACTTGACCGATACACAAAAAGCAAAAGCCAAATGGACACAATTAGAAGCATTAATTGGCAGTAAAAACAGAGTTAAAAACATAGCCAAAGATATTATTCAGCATTTTGAAGCCAGACAAGAGGTATTTGATGGTAAAGGAATGATTGTTTCAATGTCGAGAAGAATTGCAGCAGAACTCTATCACGAAATTATTGCACTAAAACCTGAATGGCATTCAGATGATTTGGATAAAGGTGTTATAAAAGTAGTAATGACTTCCGCTAGTTCTGATGGTCCAAAAATTGCCATTCATCATACGAATAAAACGCAAAGAAAAGCATTAGCTGACCGAATGAAAGACCCTGATGACGAACTAAAATTAGTTATCGTTAGAGATATGTGGCTTACAGGTTTTGATGCACCAAGTATGCATACGTTGTATATTGATAAGCCAATGAAAGGTCATAACTTAATGCAAGCCATTGCAAGAGTTAATCGAGTTTATAAAGATAAACCAGGCGGATTGGTTGTAGATTATTTAGGCATTGCCTCTGACCTAAAAAAAGCATTATCTTTTTATAGTGATGCTGGTGGAAAAGGCGACCCAACCATATTGCAAGAACAAGCAGTTGAATTGATGTTAGAGAAATTGGAAGTAGTTTCTCAAATGTATCACAGCTTCCCTTATGAAGATTATTTTGAAGCTGAAACTTCAAAGAAACTTTCAATGATACTATCGGCAGAAGAACATATTTTAGGTTTGGAAGATGGAAAGAAAAGATACATCAATGAAGTAACGGCTTTATCAAAATCATTTGCAATTGCAATTCCACACGAACAAGCAATGGATGTAAAAGACGAAGTTTCGTTTTTCCAAGCAGTTAAAGCACGATTAGCAAAATTTGATGTTACAGGAACAGGCAGAACAGATGAAGAAATTGAAACAACAATTAGACAAGTAATTGACAAAGCTTTAGTTTCAGAAAAAGTCATTGATATTTTTGATGCAGCAGGAATTAAAAAACCAGACATCTCTATTCTTTCAGAAGAATTTTTACTCGAACTGAAAGGAATGGAGCATAAAAATGTAGCTCTTGAAGTTTTGAAGAAACTATTGAATGACGAAATAAAATCTCGTTCAAAAAAGAATTTAGTAAAAAGTAAATCTTTAATGGAAATGCTTGAAAATTCAATCAAAAAATATCACAACAAAATATTGACCGCAGCAGAAGTAATGGACGAACTCATAAAACTGAGTAAGGAAATTGTCAATATGGATAGTGAATCCAAAGAAATGGGCTTAACAGATTTTGAATATGCTTTTTACACCGCAGTAGCAGATAATGAAAGTGCGAAAGATTTAATGCAAAAAGATAAATTGAGAGAACTTGCAGTAATTCTAACAGAAAGAGTAAAAGCAAACGCATCAATCGACTGGACAATTAAGGAAAGTGTTAGAGCTAAATTGAAAGTGATTATTAAACGGACATTAAGACAGTTTGGTTATCCACCAGATTTGCAGAAATTGGCAACAGAAACAGTATTAAAACAAGCAGAATTAATTGCAAACGAATTAACAAATGAATAAGCCAACGCATAAAGCCATACATCCCGAAAGCTTTCGGAACCAAGTCGCTCAAAAAAGCCAGCCACACGAGCCAAAACTTGTCAAAGAGTATGTCTTTGCCAACGCTACAAACTGAACGGAAAATAAAGTACGAAAACACAACAAAGTGTATAAATAATTGGGCAATCAGTGGTTAAATGAAATTTATAGCAATAAATAAAATTTACGGTAAACTGAAAATGAAATGCTTCGAAATGCCCAACGCTTCATACACAAACCGTTATGCCTCATTGTAAAAAGACACCGAAACAACAGACAATAAATGATAAAAATGAATCTTAAAACAACACTTCTCGGACTGATAATTTTAACTTTGACAAGTTGTGGTTCAAAAGCTCAACAGACGACCAACACTGTGAAAATTATTGGAGAGATGAAAAACGTAATGTGGAAAGGACAACTTTACGGAAACATAAACCTTGACACCATTAACAACAAGACAAATTTATATGGACTTGGACCTGTTGAATATTTAGCAGGAGAAATCCTAATCATTGACGGCAAATCATACAAATCAACTGTTGTTTCCGACACGACAATGAAAGTTGAAGAAACCTATGACATTAAAGCCCCAGTTTTTGGTTATGCCAACATTTCCAAGTGGACGAAGCAGACTTTGCCCGACAGCATACAGAAAATTCAACAACTTGAACAATACCTTGACAAAGTAACAAAGTCTTCGCTACGACCTTTTATGTTTAAACTTTCGGGAACAGTTGAACAAGCGACTATTCATATTGTGAATTTGGCCAAAGGTTCAAAGGTTAGTTCGCCAGACGAAGCTCACAAAGGACAAGTAAACTATAAACTAAAAAACGAACAATCTGAAATAGTTGGCTTCTTCTCGACAGAACATAAAGCAATTTTTACGCACCACGACACATATTTGCATTTGCACTTAATGACAACCGACCGGCAAAAAATGGGGCATTTAGACGAAGTATTGTTTAAGAAAGGAACAATGAAACTGTATTTACCGACAGAATGAAAGAACAACGAAGGCATAACAGCACCTACCCAAAAGGCGGGGTT
>JGI1221J11331_1000678_pt1 | contig 11357 bp, 17 predicted proteins | sample LakVidmifraction_4_FD_11331 | JGI IMG/M metagenome (IMG submission 11331) | reverse complement strand
CGTTGGTCTTTGTAGATTTCAGGGTGGTTTTCGGATAGAAAACTATTCCCTTCATTTACTGAACTGTCCCATGCTGCTTGTGTTTTTTTGGCGTCTGCCCGTTCAAGGACGGTTTGTGATCGCTGATCAACCATCGCTTCAAGCTGTTCCGGTGTCAGTGCAGTGGTGTTTCCACGCTGCAAAAGATCGGCCAATGCTTGAGCTGCGGCGTCAGTATCTCCGTCCCATAATTTTTCTAGCGCACCTTTCGCCCGTTGAAGGGTATCTGCTGCGTCCTGTTCGGATGGCTGCTTGGTTAGGGTTTTTTTCATTTCTTGCTCTCGCGTAGAGAGTAAAGTCTCTCGCTCGCGCAGTTGTCGCTCTCGATCAGATGCCTGCTGTAGCTTTGTGTCCCCTGATAAGTCTTTCTGGATATACGCCTTGACCTGATCGGCTTTAACTTCGCGCTCCTCACCGTTGATTTTCATCTTAGTGACAAGCTCGCCGGCCTTGTTTCGGTAGTAACCCATTTCGCTATAGGGGTCATCCTGCGCTGCAGGCTTCTCTTTCACTTCCTTATCGCCAGGCTCTTCTTCGCCTAGCGCTTCTTGTTCGTTGTCGCCCTCGTCATCTTCGCTGTCGTCGCGCTTGATTCCGTTGAGCTCATCATTCTGTCGGGCTATTTCAGCAATCGCTTTGTCGCGCTCGCTCGGCTCCCGCTTGGCCTCTGGCTGCTGCTCAAGTTCATCGGCAGCTACTTCTTCTGCCGACACGTCATCTTTGATAGCGTCGTTATTCATTTTCACGATTGTTCCCTCATGCTGGTTAAGTTCTGCTCTGCGACTTTGCCGCGAACAAGTGCTTCCTGAACGAATGACAGGAATTGGTTAGCCACTGCGTAATCGAACTGCAGTTGTTGTAGTTTTCGCTTTCTCCACAAAGGCGCCGTTGCAAGCGCCTCTTTAGCGCGGTCCTTCTCTTGCTCTGCAAAGCCTCTAAGCACTTTGCCAAGATCAGAGTTCAGGAAAGTGATTGCCTCATCGCCAAGCATTACCTCTGCAAAGAGTTCTTCCTCGGCACGGCTTAGAAACTGAGGGGTAAGCGCTCCGTCCTCTATACCTGTCTTGTCGTTGCTCATGTTTTTGTGCCCATAAAAAAACCCGCACTAGGCGGGTTCGTTTGGTATCGGTTGTAAGGAGGCATTTAATCTGTAAGAAAATTGTTTTATAAATAAAATACAGAAAGTGGTTTAGTGGTTAGAAGCTATCAAAGCCTCTCTGCACGTTCTTGGCGCGCATCAGGGTGTTCAGGTTGTCGTATTTAGATTTTATTGCAGCAATGTCGCGCTGCGTTTGAATTCTGGCCTGCTCAAGCTGACTCTTACGCTCCTCTGTCTCACGCTTAATGCCCAAGTTCTCGTAAAGCGCTGTGAGCGTAGTTTTCTGATCGCTGGCAATCTTCGCCATTGCAACTTCTTTATCGGCCTCAATCTTCATCTGGCGCAAGATTCCGTCTTGCTCTGCTTCAAGCTGGCGAATCTCCATCTCCATCTGCTTGATCTCGCTACGCATTTGCTCAACCACAATGCGCGGATCTTCTGGACCTTCGCCTTGCGCTTCTTTGCGCTCCTGAATTTTCTCATCGGTGAGCATGAATCGTGATCCATCGCCTTGCCCGGAAAGAGCAAACACCTCTTTGCCGACCTCTAAGAAGTCGATTTTCTCGATAAATTCAGGGAAGTCTTTAACAATACTTAGAGGCTCAAGGAATCGTTTTAGCTTTTGCTGCGGGTCAGTGTTGCCCATGCCCACGTTCACTTTCACTACCAAGTCTTGCATCATCAGATCATCGTCAATCTGATCAAACATTTCAGCGTCACCGGCGGCGAGCGCCAACACTATTTCATCAGTCTCGTACAATGACTCCAGTTTGATTAATGTGCGAAGCACTGGCTCCACCCACGTTTCAATGAAGGTTCTAAGCCCTAGCTCTTGCACCTGATTAGCGCCCGATGCCATTAGGTTCATACCACCAACGGTTTCATTGAGCGAGCGGTTAGATTGCACAGAGGCTTGGCTGAACGTGCCTAGAAGCTCGTCAGTCTCAACCGATAGCCGATCTTGCTCCACATAGCTAGACTGCGTGACATCTGGCGTGTCCATGATCTTAAAATCGTTGTTCACATCATCCATGATAACGCCGCCGCCAGGCACGTTGCGCATAAGCGCAGCTAGATCAATGCCTGAGTTCTTGCGGATTGCATAACGCTTGTTCAGCACAAGCTTGACGTTATCAAGGCGCTGATTGGTCACATCGTTAGACATTTCCGTTAGCGGTCGTGCCAGTTCAATTTTGCTTGCAGGGTGAGCTCTGTGCGTTTCAATCTCAGAGATACCTACTCGGTAGCGATCTCTGCCCAATGGCTCAAAATCTTCAAGCGGCACCGGGTCGGTGAGCAAAAGCCCCGATCCCATTGTGTAGAAACCGTAGTCAATGCCTTCCTCATCACGAATGATGTTAAAGCGCGCCCACACAACGGCGTACTCGTCAGAGCTGTTGACCTCTGTGGAGTCCTCTCTGCCGCTTTCTCGCGCACTGCGTACAGATTGCGAGGCGTCCTGCTCTTGCGTCCCATGCGCTATCACAGAGCCGATGGTGTGCTCGTTCCACTCCCCTTGCTCCATCATCGCCATTACTTCGCCGGCGTACATTGGGATAATTTCAATTAGATACGGGCTAGTGCCTACCGGATCACGCCAGTCACAAGCTGGGTCAAAGCGGAAGTTCTCTGGAGCAAGCAAATCAATGGCCGGCTTGTCAGCCAAAACCTTCTCGGTAATCACTTCACTGCCTAGCGGCAATCCGTCCTCATCTTTAACAGGCTTGCCGTCTTCATCAAACTCGCGCTCGATGCGTGTCTTCTTCGCAACGCGGTAATCCCAAAACTGGCGAGAAATACAGACGCCATAAACATTCGTGTCCTGATAGGCACCAATAACGGTAAGGAACCAAGGGATTGATACCTCAAGCCTGTGTTGAAGGATTGCCTGGTGAATCTTTGCCGATGCCTCCTGCTGCTTGTTGTTCTTGTCTATTCCGCGAATGGCAATAAGGTCATCGTTGGTAAACAATGCTGCTGCCGCTGTTGCGTCAAGGTTTCGCATTGCCGATCGAGTCTTTGGCCGGAAAATCTTTGATCGGTGCTTGTACGCATCACTAGTGTACTTTGATCCTGACGCATGCTCGTTGCGGAAGTTGCGAACATTGTCCGACCAATTGGGGAACAGGCTGCTTTCGTAATAATCGGTTGAGTTGGCGTGTAGCTTTTGAGCGCGCTGCAGCCATACCGCATCTTCATTAGTTTCCGCGCCGCTTGTGGCTTCAATGACTTCTGTTTCTTCCGCTGCTGTTGTCATAGTCCTGTTTTCGCCTGTAGCGCTTCGCCTCTGGCGTCACGCAATATGAGTTCTTCACCACCTGTGGCGTTCTTGTTTCGGCTTAACTTGAATCGCTCTAGTATTTCACCGCCGGCGTGTATCGCTTTTTTCTGCAAGTTATCGTCAGTCTCGCTTTTGATGTGAACCGTGTAGCCGTGAAGCATAGAGATAGATGGGCATAGAATCTTTGCCACACCACCAGCAATGCTTACATCTACATACCATTGGCGGTTCGGGTAATGCTTAACCAGGGCCGCGCCAATTGTTTGGCAAATACCATCGGCCTTAATTGCATCTTCCGCCTGTCCTGAGTTGTCGAATGTCACCAATCCGCTCAATGGCTATACCTCAAAGTCTGGTTCAAATGATTTCACTGCCGAAGGATCGGGCAATGTGCTCTCCGCATAAGCCATAACAAAAGACTCCGCAAGGTTTGGTGATAGAACGCCTCGCCCTTTCATCTCACGCTTGCTTTCAACCTTTATCTTGCCGTTATCGGTTCTCATGCGCCGTGGTCGGGATAGCTCCGCTTGAAGCTCCCGAGCCTTTTTGCACTTGCTGGAGATAGAGATAAGTTTGTCGGGGTCGGCATTAACGATAAGGCCATTGTTGGCCCGCTCTACCGCCTCGTAAGTTCTTCTGAATCGCTCCCTTACCCAAGTCCAAGACTGAGACTTGAAGTTCAGGTATCGATCACCGTTCTTTTTAGATTGGTTGTCACCTGGCATTGATGGAAGGTCTTTGTCTCTCACCTCACCGCTACCGTAGTAAGCAATCATCTTGAAACGACCGGCTGACCTTCTATCGATGTCGACTTTAATTACAGGGCCACCCATTCCGTCAGCGTCATAGATAAACAAGTCTGACCGATGGTGGTCGGCAAAGTCATAAGCCCAAGGAAGGGCTGTGGTGATGTCGCCAGCGGTAATCTCATCGCATTCAGTAGTCACGCTGCCATGTCGGTTGGTGCAAGCTCTAGCGTCACCCGTGTCGGCTGGGTCAAATCCTGTGGTCCTAATGCCTTCGGGAGCAAAGCCAAGCTTTATGTGCGCATCAATTGCCGCCACAACCCATCTGGCAGGAATAAACGAGTCGGTGTTCGAGGCGTTAGGATCTCGATCAATCTCTTGGGCCACGATTTCCTCCGGCTGCTCATCCTTCTGGCGCTGATACCAGGCATCGTCTTTGCGCGGGTCGTCACGCCAATCAAAGATAAAGTGCCGATCAGTGCCATAGAAGCGCTGTTGCTTGCGGTAGAACAGATTGCCGTTGCCATTGAAGGTGCTTATATCAATTTGGCAGTTAGTTGTTTGGGATAGTGCGGCGTCGACTACTTCTTGGTGCTCAATGAAAGCGGCTTCATCAACAAAGAATTTTGACTTACGGCCACCTCGACCAATGTTGTCACCGGCCTCGCCCGTAATGCTTGAGCCTGTATTGGGTGAAAGTAAACGCATGTAGGTCGCATGCTCTTTGTAAATAAACCCTTTCGGCAAAAACTCCTTCGGCAGATTGCTCACATAGTGGCGAATCTTCTCGAAAATGCTGTCGGGGTCGCCTAGCTTGTCGACCAGTGATTCTTTACGACTACCAAAGCCGATCGCTATACCGTCATGCAGGCACCACAACGAAACGGATAGCCCAACGGATAGCCAGGTCACACCGCAGTCACGCGATTTCTCAACTAGACCACGCTCTCCTGCGCGCCATCTCGCATAAGCCCACTGCATGTACTCGATTTGACGCTGCCAAGGAATAAACGGGATGTTGGATAATTCTCCCTTCTCAAGCTTTCGCGGGTCAAAGGTCATACCCCAATCGCGCACCATGTCCCAAGGATGTTCTTTGTAATGCTTCTTTGCTGCAACGAGGTACTTAGGGTTGCTGCGTATTAGCTTTAGCCTTGCTGCGCGCTCAGCGAATATTTCAGCATACTTGCTGTCGCTGTAGTCCATTATCCTTGTAGCATTTCCTTGTAAAGCTGTGCGGCGACATCATCGGGCATGTCAGAGCTCACAACCTGAACCGGATTATCGTTCTGCCCACCAAGATCAATCTTGTCAGTGAACATTTTAAGGTGACGCCCTAGCTGGTCCGTACCTTTCAATACGTTGGCTGCGTCAAATACATAAGCCAACCCTGCGCCATCAGGCGTTTCGGTAATCTCATGCTCTTGGTCGCGGCCATATAGCTTAGGTTTCACGTTCTGCCTACAGCGCTCTACCGTGTCGACGATGACCGAAAGCACATAATCTTGGTCGACCTGAACTCGTTTCGCTCTGGCATTGAACAGTTCTTGGATTCTTTTCTGCGTATTAGCTTTTATTAGCAGTCTTGACGCTGTGACTGCTGCGCTATTCTTAGCGTATCCAGCCCGTATTGCCGCCTGCGTTCCGTTAAGATCAATTAGGTACTCTTGGCAGAACATTTCCTGCTTTGCGTCTAATGGCGTGTCAGGGTTGATGTAAGGGGCTCGCTTTGCTCTAGGCTTCTTAGCCTTAGCTGCCGGCTTTCCCTTGATAAGATCGCTTAGGGTCGTCCTGCCTGTCTTGGGGGCTACTGCTTTTTTAGCTGTCGCTACCTTCTTAACTGCTGCCACCGATTTAGAGCGTGTTACTTTCCCCGCCTTTGCAGGCTTTAGCACTTTTGGTGCTGGCTTCTTGGCTGCGGGAGCCTTTTTAATTAGTTTTCTCATCACGCGGCACCCACTTGAGAAATTGCCGCATCTAATCGTCTGCTCATTCGCTGCTTGGAGCTCTTGCACATTGCGGCAAGTTCGCGCTTGGCAGCACTAGAGGATAGCTCGATTGCGTCACTAACCACTGTTATTGCACTTTGGTATCTAGTGCTTCTTGTTGATAGGTAGGAAAACCGCTTCCAATACTCTGCTTTATTCCTTGCGACAATTTCAGCGTCTATTGCTTTCGCGCGAGCTATCAGCGCCCTGGCTTCTTTCTGCTTTCTGGCCATTCCGGGAATCTTGCGCTCTATCGCAATAACGACCTCCCTTGCCCTCGTCGCGGTCACGTCTTCTGCGCCGCCTAGCAGGACATCGGTATTTATAATTTCTCCGTCATAGGTGCAGGAATAAAATATTGTTGTGCCTATAGTGCTGCGGGTTATTCTGATTACTGGTTTCATTATTCACCGTCCTGAGATGGGTGATGCGCATTATTGCGCGGGAGTGATCTTTTTAAAGAATGTTCTGCCTGAGAATTGGTAGACAGGGACCACAACGGGCTTACGCTCTACTGCGCGCACCTGAGTTTTGATGTCAGTGTGCTTGTATCGGGGACGTTCGGCGTTTCCTCTCATTGCTCCGCACCTCTATTCGTAGTCGCTGATGGCTCTTGCGGCCCGTTAAGGGCTCTGACAAATGCCTCTGCGTGTGTTGGTGCTCTCTTGCCCTGGTTCAGGCTTCGGAGCTCACCCTCTGCGTCATCGCTCTTATCTGGCCACGGCCAATTAGCTATGACCTTGCCTGTGTCTTCTTTGCGTCGCAGCGATCCTTTGCTCACGCGGCTAACACTCGGGCGATGGTTCGCCCTCTGGATATTCTTTGTAGACGAAATGCACTTGTGATCTGCTTAGCGGGTTAGGGCTTGCAATGGTTGCTCTTGCGCATACTGAGCCGTGCTCGTCGTTATCTAGCTTTAATTGCTCAAGAAGCGCCATAGGGTTGCTGATGCCGCAGCTTGTGATTAGNAGNGCGGATAGAGCGATNANGNTTAGTTTCATGATTGAGCCTATTGGGACACTGTATAAACGATCAGCTAAAATACATTCTTTTTTGTTTGACAGTATAAATGAATGCTGTAATATACACACATGGTCAGCAATAAAGCGGGCCGACAAATAGGGAATACTAAAATGTCATACTTGTCTCATTATACCGAAACACTTCAAACAGACTTGTTCAATTCAACTGGTGCGTTTTTTGCCTTTAGTCAAAAGCAATTCGACGAAGCCAAACAAATTGGCGTTAAATACGCTTCAATTGGCGCGGGAATGATCTGCCCGATTGATAACATCGACGCCCTTACTAGTGGTCTCGATAGCATCACAGCAGATGGTATCAAGGCAGACATTGCAGCAAATGGCTTAAAGGCTATCATTCACCGCGAGCTTGCTAACCACGAAGCACAGATTGCCTGTGATATTTCCGACACTGTGGACGCCCTTACAGACTATCCAGGCATTACCCGCGAGACTATCCAAGCTGAATGGAAAGAGTACTTTCAACACTGCGTCGATAACGATTACTTTTAATACAGCCCGCTAGCGCTAACAACCGCCACGGACGGCTACCAATCAATCCAATCAGGAGCAAGATCATGAAAAAATACTACACAGCAGAGTCAGCAAACGGATCAAGAACCAGCATGGGGTTTGCTAACGACACCATCGTAAAGGTGTTTTCTAGCAAAGCATCTCGAGATGCTTACCACGCTGCGTCAAGCAACATATCTGTTATTAAAATCAAAGCCTCTGAGGCTACCGGTCACGCAGCAAATGTAAGTTTGACCGGCAATGGCAACGGCAAGCCTGTACCGTTCAGCAACGAATTCTGGGGAATCGTCAATTACGGCCCTGAAGTTTACGGGGAGGAATCGCCCGATGGCTTTATAGGCACCCTCGAAGTGTGCGGAAATAACATCCCTGAATCCTGCGTTGTGAGCAGTTTCTACTAACAACCGCCCCGAAAGGGGCAAAGGAATCACGATGAGCAAGCCCCACGGCAACACCGGCAAGCAAAACGCACTCAAGGGCGACGAAGCTCTTAGAGCGCGGGTTGCGTTTAGACTCCCTCAATCTGTCAAAGATGCCGCTGATAAAGAGGCTGCCCGATTGGGTGTGTCTGCCTCGCAGTGGCATTTAAAAGCTGTTGAAAAGGCTTTAATGGGCCTTTAACGATGGTGCCACCTTGTATGTTCTGACCTTGCCGCCAGTGCTGGCGTCACGCTTCATGGCTATTTTGACAGCCTCGGAAGCAGTGGCGCCCATGTCCATCGCGGTAATTGCGTGCTTGGAGCCGCTACCGATTGAGTAGGGCTGTTTGGCAGGGCATTTGAACAACTTACCCTCTTCATCGCTTACGAAATAAACCATCCCTTTGTCTATCACTAGAGCAGCGCAATCACTATCCTTGTCCACACTAGCGCCAGAAATGTAAGTCATCTATAAAAGCTAAATAATCTGAGGTAGAGCCTGCCAAAAAGAACACTACATCTCCTTTTTTGACCATCTTTATCTCGTTGTCGTCGACAATCAGCGAGCCAGACGTTATTCGGCTATCACACGCTATTACGCCATCTTTATAAGCTATGGTGGTCATCTGAACGCCTGTAATTGGTCACCCCGCCAGCATTGACGCTCACCCTCATTAGGATGGTCACGGCTCACGAAGCTGAAACGCTACGGCGCTCCGGCTGGTGGGGTGAATTAGGGGAGAGCTTATTTGCTCAGCTTTTCTCGCAAAAGATAGCCTTCGAGCGCCCATATTTTATTTCGGGCATTATCGCGGGCAATCTTTCTGCCGATAGCCTCGTCGAAGTTCTCGGGGCTTGCTGCCGCGCTTTCGCCAGTCACAATATATCCATTGCGCAGCGTTAGCGCGCACACAGTCATGGTGGTTCCGGCAAATACATGGTATTGCTCGTGCGAAATCGCAGCATCAATTAGAGCCGGATTTAATCTAGGGGCGTTTAAGCCCTTTTCTTGTATTTCTTTCTCAATCGCATTTTCGTCTTTGCTCATTCTTTGTATCCTCAGTCTCTGTTGGTTGGTTGGTTGGACTCTGTGGACCTAGCCACACTCTTGCGAATACTTCGGCTGGGTCTGTTTTCATGGCGCTATGAGGATGTCGCGATTACTGATGGTTGATTGCATGCCGAAACGCTTAACGCCTCGATACACCCACCAGGCTCGAATAGAGCTCATGCCATCTTCTAGGCACATGCGCTGCAATTCGAGATCTGCTGCGTCTTTGTGCTTTCTTGGGATAATTCCTTGTCGCATTAGCTGATAAAAAGCATCGTGAACAAGTGAGCCGCGCATGAAGTTCTTCGTGTCGATTGTGGGACCGCTAGGCCCGTCCCAAGCGTAGCCGCTGCTAATGACTAGATAGCCATCCTCAAGCGATAGAAACTCGCCTCGGCTGTTGTAGGCGTCTTTTGCAATGGCATCGGGGAGTTTGTGCAAGTACGTTTCGGCAAGCTGATACTTGTAGCCCGCTCTGTACTTAATCATTGAAGCACTGCCTTTTCATCCAGCCGAATACGAAGTCCTCGTTTGGCTGATGATGGTCTACTGCTGTAATCATTAGAAAATGCCCTTGCAGGCAGTTAAGCGAGAACAGCAACACTTCCTCGCCCTTGTCGTATTTTCTGTGGTGCAGATAAGCCTCAAGCGCCATGAGCGACTTTCGCCCTAGCAATCCATCCTCGACCATATCGGGATAGAGTTTTGCGCGCTGATTCATGCGGTTTAAAGCGAGTTGCAGCCATTTGCAGGCTCTATTGGGGGAAGACATCACCCCGGCGTCAAACACTTCCTCTGCGACTCTTTGCGAGCGATCTGCCACTTGGTCGAGGTTAGGTTTGATCCAGTATTCTTGCAGGTATATCTCTCTTGCCAGTTCAATCGGCAAGTCTTTCATGTCGCCTTCGTAGTGATAGGCTCTAGCTGTTTTTTCGGTGATTCCGTATTTTGTGGGGCCGCCCTTGTCGCTAGAGTGATTGACGTAGCCGCCTTCGCGTTTTATTAGAGACTCGATCGTTTCTGTAACTCTGGCACTCATTTATCTGCCTTCGTGTTAAGTTTTTCGGATATTCCGTCTAGCTTTTTAAACAATCGATCGACTATTCGCTCCAGCTCGTCTCTGGTCGTATACTTACCGGCAACAAGAATCTCAACAGACGCTACGCGATCAATAATTTCTTTGTCAGATTTTTGCAGGTCTTTTACTGATCCCCATACGGTTTTTAATACCCAACCTATTAGGAATCCGGCGCCAGCAACAACCCAATTGAAAATCTCTTGCTCCATGCAGCCCTCGCGAAAAGAATGCCCCCGATACTGCTGGAGGCATTAAAAATGGCCCGTCGAGGCCGGTCGATTGAAAACTAGGCGGCTGCGGTAGGCTGAAACATCTCTGCTGCAGCTAAAAAAACTGAGCCGATTGATTCGCAAGCCATCATGGGCATGAACGCGATAAAGGATAACAATCGGTAAAGTCGGTGCTTAACCATTTCTTTCTCCTTGTTGGTTTATTTTAGACATAAAAAAACCCGCGTGAGCGGGTTTGGGGTCACCTCGGGGAAGGTGGGTATCAAGCTCCGTAAGAGCCTAATTCTTTCCAGGCATTAACCTGTCGTCTTTTGCGCTCATTCTCTTTGTTGAAACCAACAATGGCGCCCGATCTTAAAATTCTTGCGCGAACTTCTTTTGCGTCATCATTCAGAGCTTTGACATTAACGAAAGACCAATTCTTTTGATCCATGCCAGATGCGTATCTACCAAACACCGCTTTACATCCTGCATGGAAATCTTCTTTGTCAGTCGCAGAGCTAAAATCGAACCTGAACCACTCGCCCGACACCTTTCTTGGCGCGAATATCTCATGCAAATCTTTTTCTGCAAGATTCTGCCGATCTTCGCTTCTTAATTCGATAACTGCAAAGTATCTAGCAGGTATTGGGCAGTTGGTGCGAAGCGAAGTCAGCCTTGATCCTACATGGCAGGATTTGCCAAACTTGACGTAGCCTAAGTCGTTCTGGCCGTCTTGACAGAGCATTGCATATACATAATATCTTTTGCTCATGGCCGAGTTACAACTCCCGCCGGTGATTATCCGAGGCTAGTGGGGAACAGCATATACGACCCGTATTTGAATGAAAAGGTAGACAGAAGGTAGACAGAAGGTAGACAGAAGGTAGACAG
>JGI1221J11331_1000676_pt1 | contig 11363 bp, 15 predicted proteins | sample LakVidmifraction_4_FD_11331 | JGI IMG/M metagenome (IMG submission 11331) | reverse complement strand
TGATATATAACGGATGACTAGCAATCCTTTTCAAGTTGATGTAACAAGCGCAATATTGCACGCAGGGGGGTCCGCGTAATGATCGAAGAAGAGTTGCCGCAGGGCGAGATGGTCGAGCTGCCGGACGTGGACGATGATGAGATCGAGGATACGCCTGATGGCGGCGCGATCGTGCGCATCTCCGAGACCGTCAAGCAGGCCGACAACGAGTTCTACGCCAACCTCGCCGAGGACATGGACGAGAGCGACCTGTCGACACTCGCGACGCAGCTCATCGACCTCATCGCCAAGGACAAGACGGCGCGCAGTAAGCGCGACGAGCAATATGAAGAAGGCCTGCGACGCACTGGGCTAGGCGACGACGCGCCCGGCGGGGCGTCCTTCGAGGGCGCAAACAAAGTCGTCCACCCTGTCATGACCGAGGCCTGCGTCGACTTCGCAGCGCGCGCCATGAAGGAGATCTTCCCGCCTTCTGGCCCAGTCAAGGATTACATCTCCGGCCCGATGACGGCCGACAAGATCGACAAGGCCAAGCGCAAGACGGCCCTGCTCAACTGGCAGATGACCGTGCAGTGCCCCGAGGTCCGCGCCGAGCTGGAGCAGCTCATGACGCAGCTGCCGCTTGGCGGCGCGCAGTATCTCAAGCTGGGATGGGACAGCCGGCGCAACCGCCCGACGTTCCTGTTCGTGCCGATCGACAACATGCTGCTGCCCTACGCAGCCACCAACTTTTACACCTCGCAGCGCAAGACCGAAGTGCAGTATCTCACGCAGCTCGATTACGAGAGCCGCGTCAAGGACGGCATGTACCGCGACGTCGACCTGACGCCAACGAGCATGGAGCCGGAGCAGTCCGTCGCCGGCATCGCCAACGACAAGATCGAAGGCCGCGACGCCACCAGCTACAACGAGGACGGCCTGCGCACGATCTACGAGACCTATGCCATGCTCGACGTTGACGATGGCGATTACGGCACTGCGCCGTACATCGTCAGCGTCGACAAGACGACCAGCAAGATCCTCTCGATCTACCGCAACTGGGACGAGGAGGACGAAGCGCAGGACGAAATGTACTGGTTCGTCGAGTGGTCCTTCATCCCGTGGCGTGGTGCCTATCCGATTGGCCTGCCGCACATGATCGGCGGCCTGTCCGGCGCAGCGACAGGCGCACTGCGCGCGCTGCTCGACAGCGCCATGATCAACAACAGCCAGACGATGCTCAAGCTCAAGGGCGGCACGGCCGGCGGCCAGACGCTGTCGATCCAGCCGGGCCAGACGGAAGAGATCGAGGGCGGCCTTAACGTCGACGACATCCGCAAGCTGGCCATGCCGCTGCCTTACAACCCACCATCGCCAGTGCTCTTCAGCCTGCTCGGCTTCTTGGTCGACACCGCCAAGGGCGTCGTGCGCACGTCGATGGAAGACATCGCCGACGGCAACCCGAACGCGCCGGTCGGCACCACCTTGGCCAAGCTCGAGCAAGGCGCAGTCGTCTACTCGGCCATCCACAGCCGCAGCCATGACAGCATGGCGCGCATGCTGCGCATCCTCGATCGGTTGAACAGCTTCAACCTTGACGACGAGAAATTGCTAAAAACTGCAGGTGACCAGCTCGCCAAGCGCGAGGATTTCGGCGGCGCACTTGACGTCGTGCCGGTCAGCGACCCGAACATCTTCAGCGAGGCGCAGCGCTTTGCGCAGATCCAAGCCGTGTCACAGCGCGCAGCGGCGATGCCGCAGATGTACAACCAGCGCAAGGTCGAGGAGCGCATCCTCGAGACGCTCAAGATCGCCAACGCCAAGGATCTGCTCAGCCCAGCGCTGGAGCCGAGCGAGCAGAACGCGGTCAACGAGAATGTCGCGGCCTCCTTGGGCCGGCCGGTCACGGCCTTCCCCGAGCAGGACCATCTGGCGCATTTGCAGACGCACATCAGCTATCTGATGAACCCGATCTTCGGCATGAACCCGATCTTCGCGCCGGTCTACATCCCGTCGATCCTTAACCACATCAAGGAGCACGTCGCTCTGTGGTACGCAGCCACCGTCTTTGCCGTCTCGACCGACGCGCTCGGCGGCGACCTTGGCGACATGATGCGCGAAATGGACCCCAAGGACACCGAAGGCCGCCAAGCGCTAGATCGCATGCTGGCCGAGGCCGCGACCAATGCGCTTGGTGAAGGCGCGCAGGTCTTTGCGCAGTTGCCGCAGGTCATCCAACAGGCGCAGCAGGTCATGCAGCAGTTTCAGCAGCAGCCGATGCAGCAGGATCCGCGTATCGCACTCGAGACACAGAAGCTCGACATCGAGAAGCAGAAGATGCAGGCCAGCCAACAGTCTGAGCAGCAGGCACAGCAGGTCAATCAGCAGACGCAGCAGTTCCAGCAACAGATCGAGCAGCAGAAGCTGCAGATGGATCAGCAGCGACTGGCGCAGGACGCACAAAATGCGCAGATGGACGGGCAGATGAACGCCTCCGAGCTGCAGGCCAAGGTCAGCATCGAGCAGCAGAAGCAGGCGTCCGAGGATCAGCGCGTTGCCGCCGAGATAGCCTCACGCCGCGCCATGAACCAAGAAGACAACCAGACGGCGATGGCCTTGGCACAGGCCGAGATCGAAAGCGGCGAGCGTTTCGCTGTGTCGACGGGTACGGGTATTAACCCGTGAAGATAGAGATACTCCTGCAACGCTTGGAGGAGGAGCAATTGCGCCTCGCCAAAAGCGCAATGGAGCAGCCTGCCGGCCGTGAGCCGTTCGACTACGGCAGGGCCGTCGGCATGTATGCCGGTATCGAACACGCCAAGCGCACCATGCTCGATTTAGTGAGCGAGCGTGATCGTAAGGATATTTTACTGTAAGAGGGGCGATTACATGCAAGAATTAGCGAATAAAGTTGAGTTCAGTTACGCCAATATTGACGAGGCATTCCCGCCCTGCAACCCCGGCATCCAGCCGTTTGGCAGCCGCGTACTGGTGCAGATCCGCACACCGAAAACCACCACCAAAGGTGGCATCATCCTGACGTCAGATACGCGCGAGACCGATGCGTGGAACACCCAGATCGCCAAGGTGATCTCGGTCGGCAGCTTGGCCTTCAAGAACCGCACGACGATGGACACATGGCCCGAAGGCAGCTGGTGCCAGACCGGTGACTTTGTGCGCGTACCCAAATATGGCGGCGATCGCTGGACGGTGAAAGCCGACAATGGCGAGGATGAAGTGCTAGTGGTAATTTTCAACGACTTGGATCTGGTCGGCAAAGTAACCGGCGACCCGATGGCCACCAAAGCCTTCATATGAGCGCCGTAGGCTTTGACCGCGCACTGGCTTTGCTGAAATATGGCGAGGCCGTCGCGCGCACCGGCTGGAACGGCGTGTTCCTATACCGCGTCGATGCCGGCAACTACACCCCGCACTCCGACATCGCGAAGAAGTTCTGGGGCGACGACGAACTGGTGCCTTACGGCCCGTACATCGCGATGAAGACAGCCGACGGTGCAGTGGTGCCGTGGCTTGCAAGCCAAACCGACATCCTTGCCGAAGATTGGGCAGTGGTTAATATCAAGGAGCTGAAAAAATGTCTGATGAAAAACTAACCGAGACCGACGAAGACCTGATCATCGTAGAGACCCCGCGCGAGGGTGAGGCTGCCGGCGGAGAGGCCGCAGATGACGACAGTCAGGACGATGACGATAGTGCAGATGATGGCGACAGTCGTCTGGCCGAGAGCGACGAGGACAATGAAGAGGCGGTAACGCAGAGCCAGTCCAAGCGTCGACGCAAGCGCCGCGACCTGTTGCTGCGCGCCAAGGAAGACAGCCAGCGCAAGATCGAAGCACTCGAGCGGCAGAACCACGAGATGATGCGCCGGCTGGCGTCCGTCGAAGGCCATGCCGTGCAAACGAATGCACAGACGCTCGATCAACGACTGTCCAAGGCACAGCGCGACATCCAGCAGGCCGAGCACTTCATCGCCAAGGCGACCGAGGCCGGCAATGGCGAAGACGTCGTGGCGGCCATGCGCATCCGCGATCAGGCGATGGGCGAGGCCAACCAGCTTGCTTATCACCGCCAGCAGTTCGAGCAGGCACGCCAGCAACCGGCAACGCCGCAGGTCGACCCTGCCGTCGTCAGCTACGCCAAGGAATGGATGACAGCCAACCCTTGGTACGATCCAAGTGCCAAGGACCGCGACAGTGCCATGACCAAGGTGATCGACAACGAGCTGGTGCGCGAAGGGTTCAACCCTGCGTCGCGCGAGTATTGGGAAGAATTGACCGATCGCGTCGCGGAGGCCTTCGGTGAAAGCCAAGCTCCACGGCCGAAAAAGAAGGGGCCACCAACGGGATCAACCCGCGAGCATGCCCCTGTAAGTACCAAGCGAGAAATATACGTGACACCAGAGCGGAAACAGGCTATGATTGAGGCTGGAGCATGGGATGACCCTGTGCTTCGCCAACGCTTACTTAAGGCGTATCAATCGTATGATGCTGGTTCGGCTCGCTGATAGGAGTGAGACAACATGACAGAACATACAGAAGATAGCAGACTTAAGAAGGCAGCGGACTTTGACGTAGTTGGACGCCGAGACACGAGACGCACGGAGACCCGCGAGGTTACCGAACGCCGTGATCTGTCAGAGAACGACCGACTGGAGATGTTCCGAAATCAATTATTTAACGACGCACTACCTGATTTGCCGGAGATACCGGGTTATCATTTGTGCTGGCTTACGACGACAAACCAACGGGATCCAATCCACAGGCGGATACAGCTCGGTTACGAGCCTATCAAGCCGGATGAAGTCCCCGGTATGGAGTATGCCTCTTTGAAGACCGGCGAATGGGCTGGCTTCATCGGCGTTAACGAGATGCTGGCGTTCAAGCTGCCCATGAGCCTTTATGAGGCATTCATGCAGGAGGCCCACCACACAGCTCCGTTGCGCGAAGAGGACAAATTGGCTGAAGTTGCGGAGATGATGCGCGACCAAGCCGAGCGAGCTGGCGGAAGGGTAATCGAGGGCGACGGGATGCAGGAAATGCGTCAACACAACCCGCATAGGGGAATGTTCTCCTAAGCGGGATCCGCAACTCAATTACAAGGTAAATGGACATGAGCACTGTTTCTCAACCGTTTGGCCTCCGTCCTTCGTATTCGTCGAGCGGTGTGGTTCGCCCCACCGCTTACGCGATTGCGTCTGGGTACGGTGTCAACATCCTCCAGAACCAGCCTGTCAAGATTGGCACCGATGGTAACCTGCAGGCAGCCGCCATTGGCGAGCGTTTCGTCGGCTCCTTCCAAGGTGTCGAGTTCACTGACAGCGACGGCCGTCGTCGGGTAAGCAACAAGTGGACTGCGTCCGCTGTGGCTTCCGACATTATCGCCTATGTCACTTTGGACCCGACCGTTGTGTACGAGATCCAAGGCAGCGCGTCTTTGGCCGTCACCGACATCGGCAAGCAAGCTGACTTCACCGCCATCTCCGCAGGCTCGACCGTAACTGGTCTGTCGGCTTTGATGCTCGATGCGGCCACTTTGACCGATACCGGTAACGCATCGCTTCGCATTATCGACATCGCACCCGGCCCAGACAATGCGTTTGGGGATCCCTTCACCGTCGTTCAAGTTCAAATTGCTGAGCATCAGAACGTCGCTGATCGCGCAGCTTACTAAGGAGGGCTTGAACAATGGCTACCCCAATGCGGAGTACTGACTTCCGCTCAATCGTCGAGCCGATCCTGAACGAAGAGTTCAACGGCATCTATGACCAACGCGCTGACGAATATGCGCAGGTCTTCAAGACAAGTAAGGGCATTGCCCGTAACTATCATGAAGAGCCTGTACTGTACGGCTTTGGTGCTGCACCAGAATTGCCAGACGGCATGCCTGTCACGTATCAATCCGGCGGCGTGCTGTTCATCCAGCGCTACGTGTACCGCGTCTACGGCCTTGCCTTTGCATTGACAAAGGTTCTGGTGGAAGATGGCGATCACATCCGTATCGGCCAGACATATGCGCGCCACCTTGCGCAGTCTCTGATCGAAACCAAGGAAACCCTTGGTGCCAACATCCTCAACCGCGCATTCAACGGCGCGTATGCAGGCGGCGACGGCGTGGCTTTGGTTAGCGGCGCTCACCCAACGGCTTCGGGTACGTTCTCCAACCAGCTTTCGACTTCGGCTAACTTGTCGCAGACGTCGCTGGAGCAGGTTCTTATTCAGATCCGTAACGCAGTCGACAACAACGGCAAGCGCATCCGCTTGACACCTAAGAAGATCGTAACCGGTCCTTCGAACGTGTTCCAAGCTGAAGTCTTGCTCAAGTCGGCCCTGCGTGCAGGCACCGCGAACAACGATATCAACCCTGTAAAGAGTATGTCGATGCTGCCTGAAGGCCAAGCCAATCTGGCGCGCATCACATCGACCACGGCATGGTTCATCCAGACGGATGCACCTGAAGGGTTGAAATTGATGACACGTCGCGGTCTTGAAAAGAGCATGGAAGGTGACTTCGAGACCGACAGCATGCGCTACAAGGCCACCGAGCGCTATGCGTTCGGCTGGACTGATCCGCGCGGCGTATACGGCACCGCTGGCATCTAATCGGGATGGGGGGGCTTCGGCTCCCCTCCCCTTCTATTCAGGAGGACTTCAGATGTCACAGACCACGTTTAGCGGACCACTCGCCTCTGGCGACCGCGAAGGCCGGCGAAGCAGGCGGACCGAACCTCGGTTTTGCTGCGCTGAGCCAGACCAAGCTCATCAACTTTGATGCTACGCTTGTTCAGAACGCTACGTTCAACATCCCTGCCGGTTCGCAGATTGTTGACTTTTACGTCGATGCCTTGACTGCATATGACAGCGTCACTTCGGCGTTGGTGTCCGCAGGAACCGCAACAGGCGGCACTCAGTACCTTAGCGCTGTAAGCGCCAAGACTGCCGGCCGCCGCCCCAATGCCTTCAGTGCGGCCCAGTTGGCCGCTATGGCGAATGTTGGCACAAACCGTGCGGTGGTTGCCACTGTCACCTCGTTGGTGAGCCGACCACAGGTCAGGTTCGTGTTACCATGCTGTATGTGCAGACGACTGCCGACGATTAAATGTGTGGGTGGCGGCAACGTCACCCGCATACTTCTAAAAGGATTTTAGTATGGCTGATGCGGTAGCAACCCAAATTGTATTTGACGGCGAGCGCAGGGCCGTCATGAAGTTCACGAACATTTCTGATGGCATCGGCGAGACCGCTGTCCTCAAAGTAGACGTCTCCGCGCTCAACCCAGACAGTCGCGGCCAAGCCTGCGACGGCGTCACTATTGAGCGCCTACACTACTCGGTCAATGGTATGGCGGTAAGCATTCTTTGGGACGCCACAACCGACGTGCCAGCGTTTATCGCAGGACCGGGGCAGTACACGTTTGACTTTACCAAAATTCAAATGCCCAATAACGCAGGCGCTGGTAAGACTGGAGACATACTGTTCTCCACTATCGGCGCAAGCGCGGGCGACACTTACACCATCATCCTTGAGATGGTGAAGATGTACGCAGGCTCGTAAAATGGCCTCTGACATTTCCGTCAGAGGCGCGTGGACGCGCAAGGAGGGGCAGGATCCGAAGGGTGGCCTTAATGCCAAGGGGCGTGCGTCGTTGCGCGCCCAAGGCAAAGACATCAAACCCCCTGTCAGCGCCAAACAAGCCAAGAAATCCTTTAAATCCGCAGCGCGCCGCAAGAGCTTCTGCGCGCGGATGGGCGGAATGGACGGGCCGATGAAGGATGACAAGGGTCAGCCGACGCGCAAGGCGCTCTCTTTAAGAAAGTGGGACTGTTAATGCGCGGTTTAGCTGTTTGGGACCGGAAACGGCCTAAAGATGCCGGAAAACCGAAGAGTTTATCGGTAAAAAAGAAGAAATCCGCTAAAGCACGGGCAAAAGCGGCCGGTCGGCCCTATCCGAACTTAGTCGACAACATGGCTGCGGCCAAATCCAAAGGAAAGTGACATGGACGGTTTTAAAAACAGCACAAAAATGAAGTACATGACCGGCGGAGAGGTCTCGGCGTACAAGATGGGCGGCAGTGTTAAGAGCGATTGCGCCCCTGTGAAGAAAGCTATGGGCGGCCCTGCTAAAAAGATGTGTGGCGGCGTAATGAAGAAGGCCGCCGGTGGTGTGGTCAAGAAAGCTATGGGCGGCACGATGAACGAGAAGGGCAAGCGCGCGTCGCTGGCCGAAATGGAAGCCGAAGACCGGCGCATGGGATCCAAGATGGCTGTTAAGAAGCCAATGCCAACTGGCAGCGGTATCGGCACCGCACTCGCCACGTCTGGCGCTAAAATGGCTGAAACTGTGCGCAAGGGTGTACCTGCCTACAACAGTAAGCCGATGATCCGCAAGTAAGAAGGGCAGAGACTTATGGCAAACGCATTATATCCGTTGTGGAAGGCGCAACTGCTCCAGTTCACCACGAACAACAACCTTTCGGCTGGCACCGTTAAGGTCGCTTTGATCGACACCGGCACGTACACGTACAGCGCGGCGCACCAGTTCTACTCGTCTGCCTCGGCCGCCGCAGTGGGCACGCCGCAGACACTCACCAGCAAGACTTTCGTCACCGGCATTTTCGATGCTGCCGACGCGACGTTCCCGACGGTGACTGGCCCTTCGGTCGAAGCCTTGATCATCTACATCGATACCGGTGTTGCGGGCACGTCACCTCTGGTGGCGTATCTTGACAGTAGTATTACGGGATTACCGGTTACGCCTAATGGTGGTAACATTGGTATAACATGGGATGCCACTGGGATCTTTGCTTTATAATGGTAGACAACGTAATCCTTCCCCCCGGCTCGGGCGGTGACACCATTGCCAGTGATGACATTGGTGGCATCAAGTTTCAGCGCGTCAAACTGATATATGGCGACGATGGTGTAAACTCAGGCGACGTTTCGGTAGCGAACCCGCTACCCATGACTATTAAAAGCGATACGGCTGCCTACACGGTATTCATACCCGCAGGTGCAGTGGGCGCGAACAAAGTGTATTTTGACCTGTTTAACGCTACTGGCTCTGCCAAGGTCGTAAAGCTCAAGTCTATCCGCGTTATCAAGGATGGTTCGGTTGCGGTGACAGGCGTTGTAGCCGTCAAGCTGTTCTTGACACGCACAACCGCAGTCGGGACAGGCGGCACGGCAGCAACCGAAAATGGTACTTCGCTTACCGCGCCTGCAATATCCGAACATGATACATTGTCAGCGGCGTTACCGTCGCAAGTTACTGCGCGGCTCGCGCCAGCAGGCGGGGCCACGGCAGGCGCGGTTATTTCTGAGCGGGCCGTATTTACCGAAGAAACCAACGCATCGAGTTATGACCGCGTAGAGTTTCTGTTGCCGGAGGGCGTTGATACTCAAGCCCTTATGTGTCGTGAGAATGAAGGCATCCGCGTAGTTCAAGGCGCTGTCGCAAGTGTCGGTAACATCGGGTTCAGTATCACGTTTGAGCTAGAATAATGCTTACGCTGCTGCTGTTTCGCGGCGGTGGCACTGCGGAAGCGCCAGCCCAAGACCTTACCGCCACGCGTTTCGACAGCACCAATGCGTTTTACACGCAGACGGTAAGCGCAACCAACACCCTCGCACCTGCGCGTTTCAACAATACAAACACATTCTACGCGCAGACTGCTACGGCGACGAACACGCTCGCGCCGGTGCGCTTCGACAACGCCAACAGCTTCTACACACAAAATGTCGCCTCAACCAATGTTGTCACCCCTGCACGCTTTGACAGCGTCAATGGCTTTTATCCGGCCACAGTAACGGCGGACGGTGGCGCGCAGACACTTACGGCCGTACGTTTCGACAACGTCAACAGCTTCTACACACCGATCGTTGCGCCTAGTAACAGCATACTCCCTGCGCGTTTCGACAACGTCAACGGCTTCTATGTCGCCAGTGTTACGCGCGGCGCAGTAGCGCTGGCTCCTGCACGTTTCAACAACGTCAACGGCTTTTACGCAACGGTCGTTTCGCCTAGCAACGTGCTGGCTCCTGCGCGTTTCGACAACGTCAACGGCTTTTATGTCGCCAGTGTTACGCGCGGCGCAGTAGCGCTGGCTCCTGCGCGCGTCGACAACCCGAACCTTTTCTACCTCGCGACGGTCACCGCCGGCGCGGTCTTGCTTACGCCTGTCCGATATGACAACGTCAACGGCTTCTTTTCAGCAGAGGTCACCCAGACCACGGTCATATCGCCGTTGCGCTTGGACAATATCAACGCGTTGTACGGGCCGGTGGTCGTGCAAGGTACGCCGCAGCTACGGCCGCCCTTCTTTGTCAATGTCAACCTTTTGTTCGGTAGCTACCTGATTGCCTTCCCGCCGCCTAACTTCCGGCCGCCGTGGGCTGGACAGGACATGCCTAACCCCGCAGAGCCAGCGCGTGTGAGCATTTGGGAGCTTGACGGACCGCGTCGTCCTATGCCGCTGCCCGCTGAACCCCCTCGGCCGCCCATGCCCGCGCCACCGGAAACACCCCGTCAGCCTATGCGCGAAGATGAACCGTCGCGGCAAACCTTTAACATCACTACGTAGTTTACATTATCTCCGCTCTCTGGTATTCAGGCGATGCCAGAATTGCTTGCGCTAGTACGCAAGCTGCTGCGTCTAACCAGCGAGCAAAAAGATTATGGCCTACTCCAACACAGTATCCCAGACGACTTTTAATACGCGACGCGTTATTGAGAACGCCGCGCGTCGCTGCCGCTTGCCTGCCCAATCGCTGACACCCGAGCATGTCGACATCGCCAATGACCAGCTATATCTGCTGCTTTCGGATCTGGCCAATCGCGGGATCCAGCTGTGGTGCATCGAGCGTAGCATCTACCCGATCTACAGCGGCCTGTCGCAGCTCATCACTTACGCCGGCACGGTCGACGTGCTCAACAGCAACATCCGCTCGCTGCAGCAGGTCACCGGTATCAATACCGAGGGCGACACGTTCCGCGAGACAGACTTCACCGATGACGTACTCGTCACCTCTATCGGCATCAAATGGTCTGCAGCGGCCGTGCCTATCGCCCTGCAGCGCAGCGACGACGGTACGACGTGGACGACCGTGCAGGTCGAAAGCCCGAGCGCTTCGGCCGGCATGTGGACGTGGTTTGACCTTGCAACGGTAGTTCCGTCGCGTTTCTTCCGCATTTTGGCGACGTTAGGCACGCTGTCTTACTCGCGCGTGTACATGGGCAACACGCCCAGCGAAGTGCCACTGGCGCGCATCAACCGCGACGATTACACAAACCTGCCCAACAAATCCTTCCTCTCCAACCGGCCTTTACAATTCTGGCTCGATCGTCAGTCGCTCTCGCCGGTGCTGAAC
>JGI1221J11331_1000674_pt1 | contig 11369 bp, 12 predicted proteins | sample LakVidmifraction_4_FD_11331 | JGI IMG/M metagenome (IMG submission 11331) | reverse complement strand
TAGCTATTTTGAAATATTCCTCATCTAATTCTATTCCAATGAACCTTCTTCTAGTATTTACACAAGAAACTCCTGTTGAACCTGATCCCATTGTAAAATCTAAAATTGTATCTCCCTCATTGCTATATGTAAGAACTAACTCTCCTAACAAATCCACTGGCTTCTCAGTTGGATGAATTGGTGGATGTGGTCTTTGGTAATATGCTAATTGTCTAGGATATTTCATATTACCATTGTTGCTTTCAATAGGCTTAAAATTCCCATAATTATTGTTATTTTCTTGAATATCAAAATCCTTTGATTTTCCAATAGAGTGATTTTCTTTTCCTTCTACCATTTGAGGATTGTATAAGCATTGCTTTTCATAAAAAACAACTATATCTTCAACATCCCTCAAAGGTTGCCTTTTAGCATTTAAAAAACCACTTGGTCTGTCTTTGTGCCAATATCTCATATATTTAAAATGTTTTCTATTGCTACCAATTAAATCTGTTGTAAATGGTTGGTTGCTAAATAGTACGATTGGTGTTCTACTATCTCTCCTAATTTTATATAGCCTCTCCCACATTTGTTCTAGTGGTATAGCTCTATCCCAGTCATTTTGTGTAATTTCTTGCGGTATGTCAGTAATTATTGCATCTACTTTTATGCCTTGCTCAATTAACCTATCTAAAACTTCTAAACAATCTCCATTATATAATTCAATCAGATTACCACCCCTTTCTCCCATTACGATAAAATCCTAGTTTTATTCACATTTTTATTTCTACATCCGTTGATATCACTACACCACAGGATTTGTGTTTTCTAAAGTTAAGTCATTTATGCGATTTTTAGCTATTTTGAAATATTCCTCATCTAATTCTATTCCTATGTAACTTCTGCTGGTATTTATGGCTGAAACTGCTGTAGTCCCACTTCCAATGCAATTATCCAATATTAGATTACCTTCATTACTATATGTGTTGATTAGGTATTCACATAACGCTACAGGTTTTTCTGTAGGGTGTAATTGATTTCTAGTGTTATTATTGTCAAAGTATATAATACGTTTTGGATATCTTAATCCACTATCAACTTGAACCCAATCCTTTTGATTCCCATAACACTCACTACTATTATCTTCTCTCTTATTTAACCCTCTTTTATATATTCTATCTGCAATAGTCATTTGTGGATTATATGTAGTTTGTTGGTTACAGAATACGCTAATAGTTTCATGGTCATTCAACGGTTGCTTTTTTGAATTAAGAAACCCTGTAGATTTATTTTTCTGCCATATCCAATTATATTTAAAGTTGCTTATATTACTATTAATTAGATTACTTGTAAATGGTTCGCTACCGAATAATACTATTGCACCATTATCTTTTATAATTCTGTTGTACTGTAGCCAAAGTTTATTAAAATCTATCACACTATCCCACTTACATTGAGTAGTTCCATATGGTAAATCACACAGTATCATATCTATTGATTTGTCAGATATCCCATTCATAAGCTCTAAGCAATCACCATTATAAATATTGTTAATGTCTAGTTTTAGGTTAAAATCATATTTACTTATATATTTATCATTTTGTCCTTGTAATAACATAGATTTAATTCTTTCTATTGTCCTGTCTCCAATACCTGAAACCTTTCTTAAATCTGACAACTTTATCATCTGATTTTCTATATAATCACTCCTTTCTTCAATTACGTTAAATCCTAGTTTTATTCAGTATATTTACTTACTTATTAATCTGTTCATATCATCTATCACATCTACCTCATCAATGATCCTTCCCATTCTCAAACCTAGTAGCAACTTCACATCATCTTTCTTGCTCTCAAATTCACTGTCCTCTATTTCATAAAGACAATCATCGGCAATATGGATTATTGTTCTTAATGCATCGCATATCTGTATTTTTTCAAACTTAGTCATAAACATTCCTCCTATTTTATATTTATACTATTGCTGCTAATGTATCGTAAATTAATATTGCATTATATATATCTCCTAATTCATTTATCCCACTACTCGTAGATGATATATACCAGCCATCTTTGAGGTATTTTCCTACCTCTCTTTCAAAGTCTTCGGGCGTGCCCTCTACAATTACTTTAACCTCCATATAACACCTCTCTTTCAAATTCAATTAAAACTTGTATTTGATTGCAAATTAGCAATACTCTACATTACAATCTAAATATTCTAACAAATTATATATTAAATCAATACCATAACTATCAAAACTACCTACTTCATAATTTTCACCGTCTCTCGTCGGGCTAACTCTCTCAAGCCAGACTATGTCATTATCTACAATAAACTTATATTTATGTGGCATATCTCGTGCTAGTTGTAATAATTCGATCTCTTTTTCGGTTAACATAATACCCACCCTTTTTTATTTTATATTTATACTATTGTCGCCAATGTGTCGTAAAAACAATTCCGCAATTCCTTATTTTCACGTACTATTTCCGTTATGTATCTCTCAATATCTTCCACTTGAAACTTATTAACAGCTATTGCCTGATAGATATACGCTAAAGTTACTCCTTGACCTAATGTAAGTGTCAACCTGTCTCTACTTAAGACAATGGAACTCATTTGTTCAGTTTGTTGTTTTAACTTTTTGTATATATCAGTATTTTCTAGTTTATTAGTCATAAACATTCCTCCTATTTTATATTTATATAATACTTTTTATTATGTCTTTTTTCTGTTCATCCGTCATGTTTAATTTATTAATTATAGCTACAACACCATCAAGACTAAACTTTTTTAGAAATTCAATTTGATATTCAAGTGGAAAATTGTGGACTGCAAATGTATTATACTTATTGTTATCCATATACTTCGAATATTTATTGCAAAACTGTTCATTTCTAAATAGCAAGTCTTTATGTCTTGCTATAAAATCACGCTGATAATCTCTTAAATTTTTGTGTGCCACTTCTGGAATACAATTACCTAACTTCAATATATCTTGATAGTCAATTTCTTGATAATTAGTAACTTCAAGCAAGTAGCTGTAATATGGATCATCTAAATAGCCTAATATAATGTTCATGCAATCTTTGTGCTTAATAAATGGATTCATAAACAAATCTTGCAGTGGTACTTGATCTGATTTAAGCCCCCAGAAACCGAAGTTATCTTTAAAGTAACAACCGTTAACCGTTATCATTCTGCTACTTATATCTCTTAGTATCTCAATGACTGTTGCCTTATCATAACTTCTTGGCAATATAAAATCTCTTGAAATAGTATATTTAATACTAAATAAATCAAACATATCAAATATAAATTCCCTGTCATTATAATACATTAATATTAATTTAGTAGTATCTGGTATTTTCTCGGAATTCATGCCACGAATATAATCATCTCCATTAGTTTTAAGAAAACCTAAGCTATTAATGAAATTAAATATATTATCTTTATTAACACGATTTTTGAATTTATCCATACCTTGCGTGAAATTATTTTCTCTTTCAACTACTCTTATATCTTGTTTTAATACTTTTATATCTTCTCTAAGACTTTCTATGGTGTCTTTCTGTGTCCTATTTTTATTGTTGATATCAGCACACTTTCCAGCAACTACAGAACTAATTATATCGTGTATTTCATCTTCCCAATCTTCTCTTGGGTCATAATCATCATATTCCATATTATACATCCAATTTCCCCCTATTCAATTAAAATGGTAGTTTTATCATATTTTCTCAAATCCGACCGTTGCTATCACTAGCTTGTAGCCCTCGACTTTTTATAAATTCCAGTTTTCAGCATGTTTTGAGCATAATGTCTTCAAATAATGCTTTCCGACTGTTTTCCCACTATTTCCACATAATTCGCACACACTACCACTCAATTCTTCATAGTGATCTATTATATCCTCTACTCCCTCATTATACGTGTCAGGATAGATTCTAAGCCTTCCAAACTTTTCTTTAACCGTAAGCAACCTAAGTGGTATATCTAATTCTGTAATCCGCTCACATAGCTCCCAAATTAAAGGTAGCCAACCATCATCGCACTCAATATATGTATCTGTCATAATTTCAAAGTTGTCTAGTAAGTTTTGATATTTTATATTCATATACACCTCCTCCACACCATAACTATATCATTTCTACAAACTAATGTCAAGCATATTTTATATTTCTATTGGATATTTGTCAAAGCAATATTTTAAGTAGTATTTGAATGTTTGGTGGATGTAGATTCCTGAATATTTCTTGCTGACAAAAATGAAGGGTACGTCGAATTCGTGCTGAAATTTATGTAATGATCCAAGTACAGACTGTCTGGATACATCGTTTCTATAATTCTCTTCACATATATCCTTGTAGTCATCCTTTTCAATCATTAATATCATAAGTCCTTTATGTCGTGCTAACTCATCTTTAAACTGTTTTCTACCCTTTGTGATATTACCAATGACCTCTGTCAAATCCATTTTCTTTTCTATACTCACTAAATCATTAAAGTAAATATCGGATAAAATGTCTAATTCCTCATTTTTCGGTATCATAAATGAATAGTCGGCAAATTCGAGCTTTTGTCTTATATGGGGAATACTCAAACTATTGAATACATCTAATATATGTTGATTTTTCCCTTCTTTTTCTCTAGTGTCCACGAGTAAAACCATTGAATTTATAATCATATCTTTCTCTCTGTCTTTATATTTTTTATTGAAAATCGTCACCACTCCTATTTAAATATAGTTCCTTCTCAGTTATTTTCTCACAATTATCAACATATAGATTAAACTTACCTTCAATTTTAGCAAATTTCATCTTACCATTTTTGTGCTCACCATCTGGTTTCCAAGCTTGACGATTTTCCACACTATGTACATATATTAAGTCTCCAACCTTTAATTTTAATAGTGCAAAGTAGTCTTTTTTCACTCTAAACTCTATATTCTTGCCACTGTCTAGTGAAACTACTTGAATCCTTGGTGTATATCGAGTGTCGATAGATGTAATATAGCAATTTTTAGCATTAACACCAAGTTGTAAGTCAATATATCCTAGATTTTCTAACTGAGCATCTGCTTTTTCTTGTATAGACAAATCCTCATCGGGAATACTTACTACAACTTCCTTAATTAGTGATGAGAAGTCTACTTCCATATAAGTTTTAGCTGTCTTTCTTCCAGCGTATTTCTCTAATTGTTCTATTTTGAATGGTGAATCTTCAACTTTTGCTATTGCTATCCTGTTCTTAGTAAGGAAATCTTGCAATTCTACTATTTCTAATAGCTTTTTAGCTTTGCCAAACTCAGTGAAGAAATCTAACTGTATCAATATTGTAAGTTGTCGTGAATTGCATGATGTTTTTTCTTTAATGTCTAATAATGAATCTATAAATGTATCATACTTGTTGTTTCGCAAGTCATATAATTCATTTGCAACATCTTCTGACATATACTTTATAGAGGATATACCTTTATATATAGAACTCTCCTCTTTATTATACATATACTCACCTTTTGAATGCCTAAACTGTATCGCCCTTATATCTATTCCCTTAGTGTTCGCATAGTCAATTGTTGCAGATGTCTTTTTCTCATCTGATTTTGCATAATTTAAAGCAGTTGTCAAAAACTCCATTGGATAGTAGTACCTCAAATAAGCTGTTTGAAAGCCTATTATACTATAAGCAACTGAGTGATTTAGCGAGAATCCATAATTTGAAGCCGACTCTATTACTTGTAGGAATGATTTTATTAATTCAGTAGACTCCTCTATGCAAACTCCGTATTCACTTTGCATAATACTTATGAAACCACTTTCAATTTTAGGTAAAAATTGCTCTGTTCCTTCTTTTTTTGCTAAACCTCTTCTCACCATGTCGGCTTCACCCATTGTAAATCCACAAAACCTATTAAGAAATTCAATAATCTGCTCCTGATATATGAGGCGAGAGAATGTGGGTTTAAGAAAATCATTTAAAGATTTATGACCATAATCTAATTCTATTCCTTGGGCTAAATCATCTCTATAAGATTCGCCTGCTGGTCTTATAGCTGCATTACCTATAGAAAACAAATCTAAATAATCAACTTTCCCAAACTTTTCTTTCAATCTATCTATATTTTCTTTGCTAAATAGTTTTTTATAATAAGAGTAAGCCATTGGTGATTCCCATTGAAATATAGATGCTGAACTTTCATGAATGTCATTCCAAACTTTTTCATCCGTATAATCTAGCGTATCATCTCTTAACCTTGGTATGTTGGCTAATTTACAAGTGTCGTTGATTATACCTACGGTATNCAACTTTAATACATCCAACTTCAGAAAATTCATTTTTTCAATCTCTTTCATATTTATTTGGGTAACTGGATAAGGATTTGTTTTAGTATAAAATATACCCACCTCACTAGCTAAATCAATATCAGCAACGCATATAGCGGCTGGGTGAGATCCTATCGAAACGACTACACCATTGAGCATATCAACATATTTGAAAAGTTTAGGGTATTTCTTTCTATATTCATCCTCTTTTAATTCTATATTTTGACTAATTATACTTACTTCGGACAAAGGAATTTCTAAAGCTCTTCCCACATCTCTTATAGCACCCTTCATAGCAATTGTATTGTAGGTAATTATCTCAGCGCAGTATAGTCCGTGCTTATTAAATAAGAATTCCTTAATCTTAGGAATATCTCTAGGGTTGTAATCACTATCAATGTCCCCAAGTGTACACCTTTCAGAGTGAAGAAAACGCTCGAATACTAAGTTATACTTCAGTGGATCAACATGTGTAACTCCTAGCAAATAAGCTATTAAGCTACCGCTTACACTACCTCTTGCTTCTCCATACTCTATGTCATTTTCTCTACACCACTTTTTAACTTCATAGTCTAAAAGTATAAAATCTATCGCCTTATTTGACTCATAAACGCTTATTTCATAATTAATTCTATCTTTGACTAAGTCGGTTAATTCATATTTTCTCCATTTAACCCCTTCCATAATAGCTTTGTGCAATGCTTTCTTAGGATTATCATTTAACTTTGGATATTTAAACTCAAAATCTATTTCAAACTCATCTATTGAATCTCTAATAATATTAGTATTCTCAATTGCATCCATGTAAATAGCCTCATCTAATGAATTTTGCTTTTTGTAAGCAGAAACTAATTCGTGAAAAGATTTAAAAGATAAATCCCAATCATCTTCATTTTTAAAGTGTATATTTTTGCTTATTTGAAGAATCTTTCTACCTTTCATATACTCTTCGTTAAGTGCATGAGTATCAGTTCCTGCAACTAGCCTAATATTGTATTGCTTAGATATTTTTACTAATTTATTGTTGTGATTTTTTTGATCCAAAACATCATGGTGTTGGATTTCAAGAAAACATCTATGCTTGTTTTTAGCCATAAATTCAACAAAATCTATTTGTAAATCTTCTGGGGCAGAATGTAATACCCCACCTAAGCATGCAGAAAGTATTATTATATTATCACTCGTGCTTTTTAAATCTTTATAAGTTATTCTAGGTTGATAATAATAGTGCTCTTCGCCACTCATATCATCATAGGTGAATCTATTATCCCTTATAGTGGATTCACTTATTAATTTGTTTAGCTCGTAAAATCCATCTTTATTTTTAGCAAGAAGTACAACATGATAATTGTCTTTAACCTTTGCATCTAAGCTTTCAGTTATATAAGCTTCAACACCATGTATATATTTTAATCCACATTTTTCTATATATGTCTTTTTGTGAAACCAATCCATTATGTTCCCGTGTTCAGTAAAAGCTATGGATTCCATTCCAAGCTTCACAGCTTTATCTATATAGTGTTCGTAGGAATTAACTGAATCAAGAATGGTAAATGCATTGCTCATCATTGTGTGGCTATGTAATATTGTATAATTATTCATTTGTCACCACCTTTAATTCATCCTTATACTTGCCCCAAGTAGATTTGTAGTTAAGGTTATTCTCTTTACAATAATCTGAAAGCAAAATATAACTACCATTGTTTAATATGTATGCTCTTTTTTGTGGGTTGCTTATTTCCTTATTGTCAATAATTTTATATTGCATTATATCTAACTCATTAGGTATATTTTCTTTTATTATTTCATCTATTTTTCTAGAATCTACAGCTGGGAAAAATAGATATCTATCATCTTTTTTTAAACGGGTATTTATGTTAAATTTCTCCTTTAATGTCTTTATTGCATAATCTTTCTCTTTATGGTTAAATCTAGCTATACATAAATCCCAGTTGCTTTCTTGCCTACAACCATCGTCCAGCATCCAAATTGAAAAGGAAAACGAATTAAGGTTGTTTAGTAATTCAATTATGCTCATCTCCCTATAAGGAATAAAACAATCTTGTATTCGTGTGCTTATTCGATAGCTGTCTTGAGATAAAAACTCTTTATCTCCACCGCAGAATGTCTGCAATTCCCCAATCTTTTTAGTAGGAGGAATATTACAAAAGTCTTTAAGTATTTTATATTTATAATATAAATAATCCTTTTGATTTTTCGCATGAGAAACAATAAATAAAGGTTGTGTTTCCCTTTTATCTATGTGTCCATCGCCCAGCATTGACCCAATAATTAAATCTTTTTGAATATCTGAAAGGGGCTTATTTTCTTTCCTAAATATCTGAGTTATTCTATGCTTTTCTGTACACCATTTTTCGATAACCCTTTTTGAGCAATTAGCCTCTAGTGCCATTTCATTATGATTTAAGCCTTTAACCATATACTGTTCGTAACACCAGTTGTAATCTTGGTAAATCGCCTTAAATTTAGGATCATATTTAGTTAGTTTAAACTCGAAATTGTATTCTTTCTTCAACTTTCCTACAAGGTAAGTGCTCAGACCTATGCTTTTTGACATTTCTTCAACGGAGTAATATTGTCCACTATTGTTTCTCATCCAATTAGTAAGCTCTTCCCCATATACCCATCCGTTTTTGCCTCTATATATTAAATCCTTTATATCTTCTATAATATCAATCACTCCTTCTTTTTTGGCTGAGTAGGAATCCAATCCCATAGTGTCTTAAAATGCTCAACTTCGCCCTTCTTATTAATCACATGCTCTTCATCATGCCTAAAGTTACATAATTCATCACCGAAGAATTTATCGCTTGTGACTGGAAATATCTCACACTCCTTAATCTCATCAATAACGCCCATCATCCAGTCAATAGCCTCATTCATATCATCCATATCAAACTCAATATTAACTTCTCGTCCAAATCTAAACATATTGAATGTCAGTTGCTTAGGATATTCTCCATAAACCTGCTTAACTGCATATCCATATAAATACAATTGTCTAGCATATTCCTTTTGTTCCTTTTTAGATTTAAAGTCCGATTTCGATTTATGATCCAACACTATGTATTTTCCGTCTGTTTTATCTTTCAACAATTTATCTATATAGCCAGTAAACTTATAGCCATTAATTTCAACATTAACATTCTCTTCTACTGATACAACNTCATATCTATCATCACTCACATAATTGCCTAAATAGTGAATACCCTGTTCATAATATCTGTCTCTCAAGTCAACATANCGATTNTANGGAAATTGATTTACCTTCTCAAACTCAACCTCGAATAGTGGTAATATATCCCACAACATCAATTCGCCTTTATCCAATCCTTCTAATATTTGGTGCATCATCAATCCATATTCAGCAAAAGCATTTTGGCTACTATCCCTTCTTCTATTCGCATAGTTTTCAAACCAACAATATTTACAGGTTTTGAAGGAATTTAATCTCGAAAATGAAAAAGTCATTTTATTAACATATTCTATCCATTGTTCTTTTATATTTATTTTAACCACTCCTATATAATTCTAATTTTGTTCTCATACAATTCATTCCATACATCTTTTCCCCTATCCAGAGGCGATTGTTTCCCCTCTAAAACATTATTGGTGTCATAGACTGCATATACTCTACAAAGCCCTTTAAACTCCTCTGCTATGACCTCTAACTCGTTTATAAGTACATCCTTATCAAGTGCCAATACTATATCCTTATTAAGTGAAATAAGCTTAAATAACTGCTCATCTGAAATCTTCTTCTTAGAAAGCGCAACTACATTATTAGTGCCATAACTATCGGCTTGAATTACAGCCTTTTCGCTCTCAACTAATATGATTTCATCACTCGTAATAATATCCCAATAATTTTCATAGTACCCATATAACAATAATCTCGCATAATAGTCATAGTAGGCTATATACTTCATAACATCTTTTTCTTTGTAGTCAGGACAGACTGTACGCCCTTTAAAGGTTATAAGGCAACCATCTGTATCTCTAATAGGGGTCAATATCCTATGCTGATGTAAGTCGTAATGGATACCAAATTTGTATTGACTATCTACCGATAAATTGTCATCTAAAAACATTTGGTGGGCACATCTAATATAGTCATTTAATGTTGATTCATCAATTACAATATTCTCTACATCATCATTATGAGTGCCAATCCTATTAAAACTTTGTAAAAACCCATAAGTTTCATTGGTGGTAGGTTTTACATAATCCCTTGTATACTCAAGATTTAGCAATCTACATACAAACATTAAACTATTCCTAAAACTACATCCTTTTATGTAAGATGCAAACTCGAATATATCGCCACCTTTATAGTCGGCTCTTGTATGTACTACAGTACCTAACCCATCATCTAACAATATTACTTGGACGGATGTTGTATTGTCTCCGTCGGGTAGTGCCGATGTAATTCTTTTGTCCCTCACATGTTTTATATGATGACAATCCAACTCCTCTAAAATGGTAATAATAAGAGTGGGGTTCTCAAACAAATGCTTTTTAAGTTGCTTGCTTGTCAAATTCCACCCCACCCTTTCTTATTTAAATATCTCATCCGTCAAACTGGATGGTTGCTTTGTCGCCTCTGCTATTATTGATTTATTTCCATCGAAAAACAAGTTGATATATGATGATGATTGTTCAAATTGCTCGCCTAATCTGTTGTAGTCTATAAATAACTTTCTATTTCCGCCCTCTTTGCCATCTTGTTGCATTTCCTCCATCGACTTAGCCATAAAGTAAGCTACCACTGAAGCATATCTATTAATTTTATCACTGTCTGCTACCCTATTTTCTTTGGGTGACATCTGTGCAAATGTTAACATCGCTAAGTCAAGCTTACCTGCTACATTATTTTTAAGGAAGTTTGTCATATCTCCTAAAAAGTTATGCTCTTTTACATCTAATTTACCAGTATTCATTGCTTTTATGTAATCATATATTAGAAATTCAAGCCCAATATCTTTTTGTAATTCTTTTGCCGTAAGATATATATTGTCAAAGCTCCATTCTGGATCATA
>JGI1221J11331_1000673_pt1 | contig 11380 bp, 10 predicted proteins | sample LakVidmifraction_4_FD_11331 | JGI IMG/M metagenome (IMG submission 11331) | reverse complement strand
AATTTAATTTCAACGAAGGTAATTATGCTTTGAATATTAAGGAAGACTGTTCTTTGCTGTTATATAACCCAGAGCGAGACCTTCCTATCAACTTAGTGGCTTTTCCAGAATCTTGGTCGGTATCTATTTTAATTTCCATCCAGAAACTCCACACGTTATTCTCTACTGAAGCTAACTATATCGATTTTCTTACCGAAGATAATCGCGACAAGAAGTATTACAAGGAAGTGAGTGTTTCTCCTGCCATGGCTGTAATTTTAACTCAGATTTTGAATTTTAATTTACATCCCTCAGTAAGAAAGATTTACTTAAAGGGAAAAGCTTATGAGCTTATAGGTCTTTATTTTAACAGACCCGCGGAAGCAGATATAGAACAATGTCCGTTTCTAGATGATGAAGCCAATGTGAAAAAAATAAAACTAGCCAAAAAAATTATTCTTCAGCGTATGGCGGAACCTCCAACACTTCAAGAACTTGCTGATGAGGTTGGGCTAAGTTTGAAAAAACTTAAAGAGGGATTTAAAGAAATATACGGCGACACTGTTTTTTCTTTCTTGTTCGATTATAAAATGGACTACGCTAGGAAGTTACTTGAAAAAGGCCAGCATAACGTTAATGAAGTCGGGTTACATATTGGTTACAGCACGGCAAGTCACTTTATAGCGGCTTTCAAAAAGAAGTTTGGAACTACACCAAAGAAGTATATACAAGGTTAACTTTTATCTAAAAATGACTCGTTTGTTGATAATTTGAAACTCAGTTAATACATCACGACAATACCGATATCCTTCCAGATCAATAAAATAAGTTTCCACAACAGTCCCTCTAAGGTCTTTTAAACTTCCTTTCAAAAGAAAATAAATAGTTGGGGACGTATATAGTGGAATTTCAGTTTCAGCTTTTGTATTGATGAATATATTGTAAGATTTGAAGTTGTGCTTTTTCGTGTTTCTTGGTTGGATTTGAATATGCTTAAGCTTTCTACCCTCAACCATAGTATCTTTTACTTTGTCTACACGAAATTTCATTCTAGCTTCTGAAACTGATACAGCGTCAAGGAACTCCGTTCATGAATCCCATTAGGACAACATTTGCTTCTAGAAAAGCGGATTTTTTAAACTCATTGAAAGCGGTATAACTACCATATTTTGTAAAGTCCACATATAAAATATCACTTTCAGAATTGTAAAAATTCATAAATGTAGTATTGTCAGCATTATTGCTATAAAAGACTTTATCTTCAATGATGGTCCCAATAGCATGTTGACATTCTAGATGTTCAAACCAATGTATTCTATTAAAAAACAACTTATCTTGACTGTATAAAGAATCAACAGCCAACAGAAATAGGATTACAACGAGTATTTTAAAAAGCTTCATAAGTCTTATTTAACTGAAATATATTTTGAATCTTGTTTATAAAATCTCCAAGGGAGGTTTGCATCATCTTCTGCATAATCAATGCCAATTCTTGTGGTCTCGACAATAGATTCTACTTTAACCCCAGGGTTATCTATCCAGATTTCTTGGCCAAGTACGCTTTTAGTATTATGAGATTTTGTAATCCCTAAAGCTTTTGTCACATTACCAGGGCCAGAGGTTAAGCTTTTTTCAAGCTTTTGTTTATTCCTGCGCTCTAGCATTTTTTGAAGGCCTTGTGTAGGTTCAATCGCTCTAATCAAAATAGCATCGGCATTGCCATTCGTGTTGGTTACAATATTAAAAAGATGATGAATACCATAACATAAATAAACATAAGCAATGCCTCCTGACTCGTACATCACTTGAGTTCGCTTTGTGAATCTACCCAAATGCGCGTGGCATGCTTTATCACCTTGCCCAGCATAAGCTTCGGTCTCTGTAATAATACCAGAAGTTAATACTCCATCAATAGTGGTGGTTAGCTCTTTTCCAATTAAGTCTTTAGCAAGAGCTACTACATCAGGATTTTCAAAATAAGTTTTTGAAAGAGGTTGACTCATTATGTTGTATTTTATTTCAAAATAGTTAAATTTAATTTCAAACTTAGTTTTTCTATGAAAACTTTAATTTTATGTTTGATAATTTCAACCTGTATGGCACAAGAACAATTGATTTACGATTTTAATTCCAGTGAAAATCCAGAGAATTGGACAATTGTGAATGATGGAGTCATGGGAGGATTATCCTCAAGTTCAATGAATTTAAATGCGGAAGGTTATGCTGTTTTTACAGGTAAGGTCTCTTTAAAAAACAATGGAGGCTTTGCCTCCGTAAGGCATTTCACCAACATTAGTAATGTAGGAAGTTATAAATACATCAATTTAAAAGTGAGAGGAAATCCTTCAACTTACCAATTCAGATTAAAGAAAAAAAGGGAGGATTACTACTCCTATGTGAACACTTTTGAATTGACTCCCGCTTGGAAAACAGTGAAGCTAGAAATTTCAGCATTTTATCCAACTTATAGAGGAAGAAGCTTAGATTTGCCCAACTTTGAAGCTGAGTCCATAGAAGAAGTCACCTTTTTAATAGGGAATAAAGTTGTAGAAGAATTTAAATTAGAAATCGATAAGATCTTCTTATCTAATTGATGATATATGAAAGAGTCTGACAAGAAATTTGTTGAAAACTGGGAACGAATAAAAACTCAAGGAAAAGCAAAATATATTACCAAGCACGGAGTTGGTTTTGGAATTATTGTATTTGCTTTAAATACAGTATTAAGTTATTGGGGAAACTGGGGACAAATGTCAAATGCAGACTTTTTTGTCCAACTCTTTATATCCATTGTTGTTGGTGGAGGAATTTACGGAGCATTTTCCTGGTTTTTAAATGATTTTATTTACCGTAAAAAGCTAAAAGAAGGATAGAGTCTAATCTGGAATCATAGCTTTTAAGTCACTTAAAGTATTAGCGTCCTCAATTTTTTTATCCTGTCTCCAGCGAAGTATTCTAGGGAATCTAGTTGCCATTCCGCTTTTGTGGCGTTTGGATTCTGCAATGCCTTCAAAGGCGATTTCGAAAACATGCTCGTATTCTACACTTCTTACGGGACCAAAACGCTCAATGGTGTTTTTCTTTATCCATGCATCTACTTTTTTAAACTCTTTATCTGTAAGTCCAGAATAGGCTTTTGCAAAAGTGATCAACTCAGATCTATCGTCATTCCATAAGGCAAAAGTATAGTCTGTAAATAAATTGCTACGCCGTCCATGGCCTCTCATGGCATAAGTTAGTACCGCATCAATACTAAACGGATCTGACTTCCATTTCCACCAATCTCCTTTCTTTCTCCCCACGCCATAGGTAGAATCTGCACGCTTTATCATGAGTCCTTCAGATTTGATATCTCTAGCTTTTTCACGTTCTTTAGCCATATCTTCCCAAGCGGTAAAACGCATAGTTTCAGACAGGTGAAAGGGTCTAATGTCTTTGCCATATTTTTCAAAGAGATCATCTAAGACCTCACGTCTTTTTTCAAAAGGTGTAGAACGAATATCCTCCCCTTCGTATTCCAAGATATCATAAGCTTTTAAGATAACAGGAAGTTTTTTTAGTAGTGCCTTGCTTACATTTTTACGCCCTATTCTAGTTTGTAAGTCTTTAAAATCACCAATACTATCGTTAGGATAGGGCAAAATTTCCCCGTCCAATACCGTTCCATCTGGGAGTATTTCTGTGAATATCTCAAATTCTGGATATTTATCAGTGACTAATTCTTCACCACGGCTCCATACAAAGAGTTGTCCTTTCCTTACAATAAGTTGAGCTCGTATACCATCCCATTTATGTTCTGCTATCCAATCTTTAGGCTGCCCAAGTTCAGAAGCATCCTCTGCGATGGCATAGGCTAAGTAAAAAGGATAAGGTTTAGAGAGGTAATCGGCTTCATTTTTTTCGAGAATTAATTCAGAATAGGATATTTTATTTGGATCCCAGTTCCCCATAAGTTTAAAGGCCAAAATATCTTCATCTATACATGTTGCTTTAGATAGTGCTCTGGTCATTAATTTCTGACTAACGCCAATTCTAAATCCACCAGTCATTAATTTCGTAAACACAAACCGTTCATAATAATCGAGTTGGCNCCAGTTTTTGATGAGGTATTCTTTTTTTTCCTCTTCTGATTTTGGTTTTAGTTGAAGGATTTCTTGTAAGAATTGAGTGAGGCTCTTTTCGGTGGTTCTAGTTTTATTAGGAACCACAAGCGCTATGGTTTCTGCCAAATCTCCAACTATATGATAGGATTCCTCAAAAAGCCATAGTGGGATTTCTGCTAATTCTGAAGCATAACCTCTAATTAATGTACTATTGACTGGTCTTGGCGGTCTTCTATGGGAAAGAATAGCAATGGTCCAAACTTTGTCTGGGTTGGACGCATTTTTGAAATAGTTGGATAAAGCTTCAACTTTTTGGTTGGTTTTGTTGGTGCTATCGATGGTTTTTACCAAGTGAGCAAAATCCTTCATGATGACCTATTCTTTTAGCTTTTCTTTAGAAGAAAGATTCAGTACTTTGGTAATATAGGGATCGTTCTCATGGGCAATTTTTTCAGCAAGATCAACGTCAAATAGCTGTTTTGCCATCGTTGCTTTGAGGTATTTTTCTAAAATAAGGCTTGTACTTCCAAAATTGTAATTCATATTATAATCACTGAGGTATCTCGTGAATTTATCTACAACCTCTTCCGTAATTAGTGTCCTTACTAAAAAATCGTCTTTGGACAGGGAATTATAAAATTTTCTTCTTTCATCCAATAGGTCGAATATAAATCTATCCATAACTCCCCCTTCATACATAAATTGAATGTCTTGTATGGCTTGAGAAGCATCTCTAGGTACAAATACGTCGGGTATAATGCCACCTCCTCCATAAACGATTTTACCCTCTGGAGTTTTATATTTTAAGGCATCATCTACATTAATGCTGTCTTTGCTTAAGAGTTCACCATTGGTATAGCGCTCCATATAGCTGGAATAATACGCATCGCTCTTTCCATTTTCATAAGGCCGTTGGATAGACCGACCTGTTGGGGTGTAATATCTAGCCACCGTTAACCTTACAGCACTTCCATCGCCTAGATTCATTTCCCTTTGAACAAGACCTTTCCCAAAAGATCGACGTCCTACTATTGTTCCTCTATCATTATCTTGTATAGCTCCAGCGACTATTTCACTTGCAGAAGCAGATTTTTCGTCGATGAGCACATAAAGTTTCTTATCCTCATAGTCGCCGCGAGAGGTGGAATAAGTCTCGTTAATGTCACCATTTTTGTTTTTGGTAAATAACAGAAGTTTTCCGTCTGCAATAAATTCATCTAAAAGAGTAGTGGCCTGTTTTAAAAATCCTCCTCCGTTATTTCTCAAGTCCAGTACAACACTCTTTAGTTGTGGCGTGGCAAACTCTTTCATCTTTAGTTTAAACTCTTCATAAGTGGATTCAGCAAATCGGCTTATCTTGATATAGCCTAAGGTATCATTGATCATATATCCAGTGTCGACACTTATTAAAGGAACCACATCCCTGTTAATTTCAAAATCCAATAAGTTGTTTTCTCCAAAGCGTTTCACTTTCAAGTTTACTTTTGAATTAGCTGGGCCTTTCAAGATTTTAGTGAGAGAATCATTGGTCATTTTTTCCCCAAAAAGAGGTATAGCATCTGCATAAAGAATACGGTCTCCAGCTTCTAGGCCGGCTTGTTCTCCTGGACCTTTGGATAAGGTACGAATCACGGCAATAGTGTCTTTAATATTGTAAAAGCTTATACCAATACCTACAAAATCTCCACGCATATTATCTTGTACAAAGTCATATTCTTGATTGGAGATATACACAGAATGTGGATCTAGATTATCCAAAATTGAATTTACTGTGACATCTACAATGCTATCTGTATTCACATCATCTACATATTCTTTGTCTATATAGTTGATGAGCCTATTGAGTTTTTGATGTTTGGAAGAGGAATTGGCTAAAGAACTATCTTGAAAATCTAGAAGATTACCCAATAAAATGCCTGTTGCGAAGACAACCGCAAGGAGCAAAGGCAATAAAATTTTCATCCATCTCTTCATTCTTCTAAATTTTCAATATGTTGGAGATCAACTCCAGCTTTTTCTAAAAAATCTAACCCAGCATCATCTTTATAGCGATGTTGGTAAACCACGCGGATAATTCCTGCCTGGTGAATTAACTTACTACATTCCTTACAAGGAGATAAAGTGATGTAAAGCGTAGCATTTTTTGAAGATTGTGTGGAGGCCGCAACTTTTAAGATCGCATTAGCCTCTGCATGGAGTACATACCACTTAGTTAAGCCTTCTTTATCTTCACAGGCATTATTAAAACCGCTGGGAGTCCCATTAAACCCATCCGAAATAATCATTCTATCTTTTACGATAATAGCTCCAACTTTCTTGCGCTGGCAGTGCGATAACTTACCCCACTCTCTCGCCATTCTCAGATAGGCTTTGTCAAATTTTAATTGCTTTTCTATGGTCATCTTCAAAATAAATTCGAATATAAAACTAATGCGCTTTTACAAGCGTTAAGAACCTGCCTAAATTTACTTAAACTCTAGTAGACCTGATTCTGTTTACATTTAAAATATCCAATTTTCAACAAGAATGGGGGTGGTCATTCCCAGCACTAAGGAGGAGATGACTAAAATCCAATCTCTTTTTGAAAATCTAAAAATATTTTGCACAATAAAGCCTAGGAGTAGCACTATAAAAACAACTATTATTTGAGCTAGCTCAATTCCTAAAGCAAACTCCACCAGCATAAGCAGAAGGTTGTCACTTCCTTGGGCGAGCATATTAAAATAGGTAGAAAAGCCAAACCCATGCACTAGTCCAAAGAAAAAAGTTATAAAATACAGTAGATTGATTTTGCCTTTGGGTTTTCCTGACTTGAAAATGCTGTAAGCTGCAGTAAAAATGATACTTACAGGAATCAGGAATTCAATAATTGTACTGTCGACTCGAATTATATCGTAAGCAGAAAGGGCTAAGGATACTACATGTCCAATGGTAAATAAGGTGACTAGCCAAATTACTTTTTTGCTTTGCTGAAATGTATACGAAGCCACTAAAGCTGTGAGAAAAAGAACATGATCGTAAGCATTCCAATCTAAGACATGATCGAAACCAAGCTTGAGATATAACCAAAAATCATCCATATTTAACCTTGTTTATTTTAATTGATAAATCTAACTAAATATTGCTTTTAATAATGTGTTCGCTAGTATTAACGTAAAAATAGTTGAAGTATGATTTTACCAAGACCCATTTTTATTACATAATAGGAGGATTAGCTCAGTTGGCTAGAGCTCCCTGCTGGCAGCGTGGAGGCCATCGGTTCTCCCGAAGCGTCGGGACGATATTCTCCATTTTCCACTTATCAAAATATATTTTTCAACACATATTATAAAAATAAAATTGATGCGAATTTTTTTCAATTATATTTGTACGGAATTATCATGGGGGATTAGCTCAGTTGGCTAGAGCGCCACGCTGGCAGCGTGGAGGCCATCGGTTCGAATCCGATATTCTCCACTCTCAAAATCCCTGAAGTCTCTATTCATAAGGCTTCAGGGATTTCTTATTTACTGATTTGTACGATTTTTGTACGATTGTTTGTCCTAAGTAAAAAATTCATTGCTTTATAATTGCTATTTTGATTTAAAAAAATTAACCATAATGTCTTGTAAAATTAAACAATAATTTCAATTTAAATCATTCAGGACCAAACATTAACTTCAGTCTGCTGTAACTTACAACAGATACTATAAGCCTAGCTTGTCAATAAAAACAAGTACATTTTTATACAAATCAAACTTATAGAAATGGGTAAGTCTTGTTGGAAACAATTATGACAAATTCAGCTTTTTATTTAACATTTAGCCTACTAATGTATTTCTAACTTTTTTCTACTATCTCAATCTCTTCCTTCGTTAACCCATACAATTCATAAACCATCTGGTCTATCTCTTTATCTGTAGTATCGATTTGAGTTTTAAGCAGAACTGCTTTTTTCTTATTCTCCTCAAAGAGTTCTATCCATTCGAATTCATCTTTTTTAGTAAGGGCCGGAATTACTTCGTAAGGACTAGTTTCATGTCTTTCTTCATTTTCATCAAGAATTATAACAGCTTCTTTTGCTCTACGTTTGTTTGTTGCTTTAATGGCTTTGTTAAGTCCTTTGATGAAATTAGAGAAAGAGAGTTCGTGCCAATTTTGCAGTTTTTTATTAACACTATTGTCTCGATTTAAATCTTTAATTATTAAGTCGTAAAACTTACTCAGTAATGAATCAAATTCCATCTTTATTTTGATGATGTTTTCTACCATTTCATTTAATCCACGTGAGTAATCATTAAAAGGAGGAATAGGGAGGGGATTTAAATATGTACTAGTGTAAGCAAAGTACCCTCCCGAATATTCAGAACTGACGTTTTGTATGTAAAACCAAGTCAATTTAGAGTTTAAAATAGCTAATAATTCTTTATAATGAGGTTGAAGTTTAGGCTTCAATATTATGCAACTACACTTATCATTCGTGTAATAATCTCTCTCCGTGTCTAGTATCATTTGACTGTATAATGACAAATAAGGAGTAATTATTTTGACATTTTCAAAAATGCTCTCATCTCGGGAATTATGCAGACCATACCAGAACTCTTCATTTGTTTTGTATTTTATTTTTTTAGCGTAAAGTTCTTTTTTAAAGTGACTTAAATATTGAAATATCAAAGGAAAGTCCTTTTGTAACATTTCACTTTTAATAGGTTGAGTTTTACCTTTTATAGTCTTATGAGGGTATAAAAGAAATACTTCATTTATCGTCTCTGAGTATCTCTCTAAACTGTTTCCTTTTAGCAATGGTTTTAATAATTCTGACTCTAAGACTACATCTTGCCCCATGGCTTTTGAGTGACCGTTAAAAAACCTGCCTTTAATTGCTCCTTCTAAAATAAAAACTCCGTCATAGCCAGTAACAACACCCCTAGAGATATTATCACAAATTGTCGATAATGAGCCAAATCCTTTTTTGGAAAAAATATTACTAATTATCTGGCTATTCAAATTCCAACTTTTAATGTCTAGAAAACTGTACGAAATTGAGTTCCATTTGAAATCCTGAAATAGGTTTGCCGAATTGAGATATTTGTATTTAACTTCAGGGCTATCGTCTCTTAAATTTAATATGCATGTGTATGTACTAGCCTCTGAAAAAATAATTTCAGAACCGAAATGAACTAAGCTTTCAGCATATCTCTTTTCCTTAAGAAACTTTCGAATTCCATTACCAAAGCTTGCAATCAAAAATTTATGTGGTAATATAAACGATGTTAACCCTTTTACATTTATTAATTTGTAGGATAATTCTATGAACAAAACATAGATATCAAACCTTCCAGTGGCCGCCAAATATTTTTTTTCTAGATGCAATGATTCTGAAAGTAAGTTCTCTCTTAGTCCTTGAACTCTTAAATATGGTGGATTACCAACCACCACATCAAAGCCGCCTTTAGCAAATACTTGCGGAAATTCCTTTTCCCAGTTAAAGGCTTTATCGCCTGCTACTTCAGGGTCGTCTATTAAGGAATTACCACATTTAATGTTTCCACTTAAGTCGTTGAGCTTACGATTGGGTTGTGCGGTTCTAAGCCATAAGGACAGTTTGGCAATTTCAACCGATTCATTATTAATGTCTACCCCAAAAAGGTTGTTTTCTAAAATGCTGTTCTCCACATTGGGGAAGACTAAACCACCGCCCATCAGTTTAGTTTCCAATTCATCAAGGTACTGGTGTTCTGCAATTAAATAGTTTAAGGTTTCATTTAGAAACGCCCCAGAGCCACAAGCTGGGTCTACAACGGTAAGTTGTAATAACCACTCTCGGTAAGTGTTTAGCTTCTCGAGTAAGGCTTTTTTAGTTTTAGCTTGCCTCTTCATATCATAATCTTCTTCTACAAGATTGGCCTTAATTTTCTTTTCTTCACAAAGCTTTCCTATGGTATTTTCAACAATGTATTTCGTAATATATTTTGGGGTGTAAAACACACCATCTTTTTTACGTTTAGATAGTTTTACCTCGTTTGGATTTTCTTCCAGTTGAGTTTGAATTTCTTCAATCTCATTCAAGGAATTTTCAAAAATATGTCCTAGAATATTGACGTCAACTTCGCTGGCAAAATCATATTCAGACAGTTTAAGGGTGTATTTATAAAGCAAGTCGTCATTTATGCTTATTTTGTCTAAAACCTCGTCTGGTCTAAATAAACCGCCGTTATAGGGATAAACATCGTATTGCTTTCCCTTATGTCCCGTATTAAGATACCCAAAATACTTTTTAAAACGTTTGTAGAGTGGGGTGTAAGCATCCATTTCTCTTAGCTGTTTCCATTGTTTTAGAATCAACCTGACGGAATTGGGTGGTAGCAAATGCCTGTCTTCCGCAAAGAATAAAAACAGAAAACGGTCTAGAAGCTTTTGGGACTTTTTGAAGAGTAATAAAGGTTCATGGGTTGGGTTAAGCTCTACTAAATTATTGAATAGCTCTCTCTTGAAGAGGCTATAGTCTTTATAGAGCTGTTTAGTCGTAATTTCCTCCTGGTTATGGGAGTCATTCTTTATTTTTTTAGGAAGGTCACGACTTATATTGTCATAAGCTAAACACAGATAAAGTAAGCTAAATTCAGTTTCATTAAGCTCGAACAAATTAAAGGCTTGATGCTCTATAGCATTGTCTATATAAAATCTAAGTTTTTCAAAATTGGAGGTAATAACATACGTACAACCTGATTGATTGTGTTTATAACCAAAAGCTTGCGTTTCAACTTTACTTAGATCGGTGGTATTTGTGCCTTTAAGCTCAATGACACCCACTACTTTGTCCTTTACAACAATTCCGCCGTCTGCCTTTTTGCTGTCTTTGACGTTTTTAAGCTCTGTAGTTAAGTTATAGTCGTTGGCAGGGTTAAGTGTATAACCCAGAATGTTGACGAACAAATCCCTTAGGAATCCCTCTTGATATTGCTCCTCTTTAGCATTTCTTATGTTCTCTTGAATGTTGGGGTCATGGAAGTGTACTTTATAAGCTTCCCACTTCTCTTTGAGAACCTTTTGATCTTGAGCATTAATATATTTTTCAATAACAGTGCTTTGGAATAACCCCATTGAATATTTAGTATTTCAGTATAGATCGAACCTCTAAAATACTAAACTTATTGATGAGTAGAGTGAAAATTATAAATACAGTTCATCGTATTACATCAAAATAAAACTATCATTTAATTTATAGAGTATGTTACAAGGGTTTTAAGTTCAAATACTCATGTATTTTACTATCTGTATTACATTTCAACGGTGATTACAGTATGTAATACAGCGTT
>JGI1221J11331_1000668_pt1 | contig 11429 bp, 7 predicted proteins | sample LakVidmifraction_4_FD_11331 | JGI IMG/M metagenome (IMG submission 11331) | reverse complement strand
TTCAAAAGAATTGTTACAGAGAAATCAAGGCGGAAGCTTTATTGTTCCACCAATTCAAAGTATTGAAGAATTCATTGAAGATGTTTCTGACGTAAAACTGATTAACAATTTAGAAACTTTGTTTGAATTTTATAACATCTATAAAGACCATACAGACCCAAACCATCAAGAACCCATAGATCACGTTTACAATTGGGGCCAATCTATTATCCAAGATTTTAATGAAATAGACCGCTATCAAATAGATGCAAATCAGTTTTTTGGTAACATTAAAGCTATAAAAGATATTGAACATTGGTCGAAATCCGATGTGAAAACAGAATTGGTCAAAAATTATATCGAATTTTGGGAGAGTTTACCTAAGTATTACCATGAATTAAAGGCCAACTTAAAATCAAAAAATAAGGCCTACCAAGGTATGGCCTATCTTGAAGCTGTCAAAAACATCGAAGCTTATTCCAAAAACTCTTCAAGGAACTTTTATTTATTAGGCTTCAACGCCTTAAATACCTGCGAAGAAGTCATCTTTCAAACCATTATTAACCAAAATAGGGGAAAGGTTTTTTGGGATATTGACAATTATCTTTATGATAACCACATTGCTGGCATGTTTCTAAGACAATATTCAAAAACGTGGCCCTATTATTCTCTTGAAAACTTGGCCCCGTCAACTAATTCCTATTTAAATAAAAAAGAAATAAATATCTATGGAGTTCCTAAAAAAATAGGACAAGCAAAACTTGTAGGTCACCTTCTATCCAAAATGAGTGAGGGTGAGCTTAATGAAACTGCTTTGATTTTAGGAGATGAAACATTACTACAACCTATCCTCAATTCACTCCCAGACAATATAAAAAGAGTAAACGTCACCATGGGTTTGCCATTACACCAGACCAATATGGTATCCTTTTTTGAGGTCTTATTCAAAATAAGGTCCCAAAATGAAGACCGATTACATTTTAAAACGCTGTTGGAGCTAAGTGGGCATCCTGTCCTTAGAAGAGCATATCAAAAAGAGCTCCAATCTATTGAGACCCGAATACATAAAAACAATATTATTTTTCAATCTAAAGAAGACTTCTTAGAGTCTTGCCGGTCTTTTGATTCCGATTTGATAATGATTTTCAAGCTTAGTATCTTCATAAAAGATTGCTCCGTTAATGAATTTCTAAGAAATTGCCTAAAAATCATTGAGATTTTGAAACCAAATTTCTCGTCTGATGTCCTTCAACTGGAATACCTATTTGGGTTTAAAAAACTATTTACAAAATTGAAGAATTTGATGGAGTCTTCAGAATTAGTCAAAGACTTCAAGGTGTTTCATCTCATTTATATAGACATATTATCTTCTGAAACCCTAGATTTTGAAGGGTCACCATACGAAGGTCTGCAAATAATGGGAATGCTGGAAAGTCGAGTATTAGATTTCAAAAACGTTATTATTACCTCTTTAAATGAAGGCGTTTTACCTTCTGGAAAATCTCAAAACAGCTTTATTCCGTTTGACCTGAAAAAAGCCTACAAGCTCCCTACTTACAAAGAAAAAGATGCTATTTATGCTTACCACTTCTTTAGGCTTATACAACGCTCTAGTCACTGTCACTTTATTTATAATAATGCTACCTCAGGAATTGAAAAGGCAGAAAAAAGTCGATTTCTGACCCAATTGGAGATTTTTAAAGCCCCTCAACATTTGGTAAAGAACCACACTGCAGTTTCTAAGACAGAGCAAAAGAAAACTGTTCTGAAAGAGGTTCTTAAAACGCCTCAAATGATAGAAAAATTGGAGACACTTTTTCAATATGGCATTTCTCCATCTGCCCTTACGACTTACATCAGGAATCCCATTGACTTTTATCGTAGGTATGTCTTGGACATTAAAGAAGTAAACCAAATCGAAGAAGATATTTCTTTCAGGACACAAGGGACTGTTATTCATGATTGTTTGGATTTTTTATATAGAAATTATAAAGGTAAACCTCTAGACTCTAGGGATATTGACCAGATGCTTGAAGAATACCCTAACGTTATCAAGACTTTATTTGAAAAGAAGTTTCCTAAAGAGGCTCTCCAAAACGGCAAAAATCTAATTGATTTTGAAATTGCTAAACAACAAATCAAGCGTTTTTTAGTTCAAGAAAAAGAGGTTGTAAAGTCAAATCAAGTAAAAATTTTAGAACTAGAGAATATAGCTGAAAAATCAATTACTATTGACGATATTGATTTTTCGATTAAATTGAAAGGAACCGTAGATAGAATAGATTTGTACAACAACCAACTGAGGATTATCGATTATAAAACGGGGAGAGTTGAGAGTAAAGATCTGAAAATCCCTGAAAATTGGACTAATTTTATAGATGATTATAAATATTCTAAAGCCTTTCAAGTCTTGTTTTATTCTTTACTGAAAGAAGAAGACTTAGGAGAAAACGGGATGGCCGGAATCATTTCGTTAAGGAATTTAAAATCCGGATTTATGACGTGTTCTCAAACCAAAACAAATTTAAACTTGAAAGCACTTCTTCCAGATTTTAAAATTCAATTAAAATCTTTAATTTTAGAGATCTTAAATCCTGAAATTCCATTTAAAGAAAAACTTGTTTAATCGAAATCTATCATGCGTTGGACTTTAACTCAAGAAGCTGATTTTCAAAAAGCTGAACACCTTCAGAAAGCTATTGGTGTGAGTCTGCCCATAGCGGAACTCCTCATTAAAAGAGGAGTCGAAACTTTTGAAAAAGCCAAAACCTTTTTTAGACCTAGCTTAGACGACCTCCACGATCCCTTTCTTATGAAAGGCATGGAAAAAGCAACTTTACATATTCTAGAAACCTTAGAAAGCAATAAACCTGTAATGGTATTTGGTGACTACGATGTGGATGGGACTACCAGCGTCGCTTTAATGACTACTTATCTCAAAAAGTTAGGGTTTGATGTCGTTAGCTATATACCAGATAGATACGATGAGGGTTATGGTATTTCATATCAAGGAATCGACTATGCCAAAGCACAAGGAATAGACCTAATCATTGCCTTAGACTGCGGTATAAAAGCTATTGATAAAATTGATTATGCGAAGTCGATAGGCGTAAATTTTATTATCTGTGACCACCATAGACCAGGAGCCATTGTTCCTGACGCTATAGCTGTTTTGGATCCAAAACAAAGTGATTGTCACTATCCTTACGAAGAATTATGCGGTTGCGGAGTAGGCTTTAAACTCGTCCAGGCTTTACAAGCGAAGCTCAATAGACCACAACAACANATCTATACTTATTTGGATCTTGTGGCTACGGCAATAGGTTCTGATATTGTCCCCATAACTGGAGAGAATAGAGTCCTAGCTCATTTTGGATTGAAACTCATTAACTCAAAAAAACGCCCTGCTTTTAAAGCTATTTTAGAAAACACAAAGAAAAGGGAACTGACTATTACCGATGTTGTTTTTATGATTGGTCCTCGCATAAATGCTGCGGGGAGGATGAAGCACGGTCTTTTAGCCACCGAACTCTTGTGTGAAACCGATTACAAAAAAGTGAAAGTCTTGGCTAAAGACATTGAGTCATACAACTCTAGCCGTAAAGAGACAGACAAGTCAATTACCAAAGAGGCTCTCGATATGATTAAGGAACAAAAGGAAGAAGGAAGAAGCACCACAGTTGTTTATCAACCTCATTGGCACAAAGGAGTGATTGGTATCGTCGCTTCAAGGCTTACTGAAACTTATTACAGGCCTACATTAGTATTCACAAAAAGTGGAGAAAAGCTAGCGGCCTCGGCTAGATCTGTAAAAGGTTTCGATGTTTATGATGCTTTAGAAAGCTCATCTGAATTTATTGAACAGTTTGGCGGACATAAGTATGCCGCTGGTCTAACTTTGGAAGAGAAGCATTTTGAAAATTTTAAAAATAAATTTGAGGACGTCGTTAAATCAACTATAGATCCTGAGCTTCTAATTCCAGAAATTTCATATGATTCTGAAATCACTTTTGAAGATATTACCCCTAAACTTATTAGAATCCTTAAGCAGTTTGCCCCTTTTGGACCAAGAAATATGAAACCCACTTTTGTTTCTAGAAATGTGTCAACAACAGGTTTTGTAAAGGCCTTGGGAGAAGAAGGCTTACATCTAAAAACCAACTTAACTCAAAGCGGAATTGTGTTTACAGCGATAGGGTTTGGATTAGGAGATAAAAAAGATCTGATGAAAAAAGATGAAAAATTTGATATTGTATATACTATAGAAGAGAATGACTGGGATGGAAACATCACGGTACAACTGAATCTAAAGGATATAAAAAAACCAAGTTAGCAACAATTTACTAACTTTGAAATAACCTTATAGACATAACTAAATGTTGCAAGATATACTTTCAGGAATCCCTTTGGGGCTTTTTTTAGCCTTCATGGTAGGTCCTGCATTTTTTATTCTGTTAGAGACTGCAGCCATAAAGGGCTTTAAAGCTGCTTTCGCCTTTGACATAGGTGTTATACTTGCAGATATTGTTTTTATATTTACCGCTTATTTTAGCACAAATCAATTACTTCGCAGCATAAAAGATGACCCTGGCCTGTTTATATTTGGAGGAGGTGTATTAACTATTTACGGTCTTATCGCTTACATAAAAGCTAAAAATGCCACCTATACCAATGCCGATTTTGAAGTCCAAAAGCTGAAGCGCAAAGACTATCTTGGAATTGTCGCTAAAGGGTTTTTGCTCAATTTTATCAATATAGGGGTTTTAGGGTTTTGGCTAGGACTACTTATTATATTCGGCCCCTCTTTAGAAATGGAAGCATCAAGGTTAGTTATCTTCTTTACAAGCATAATTGTGACTTATTTACTCGTTGATGTCTTAAAAATACTGCTAGCTAAAAAACTGAATAATAAGCTAACTCCTAGGCGAATCACNTTATTTAAAAAGGGAATCAGTTTTCTGTTAATTATATTTGGATTGATCTTGATTCTGAGAGGTCTCATTCCAAAGGAGATAGAAGAAATTGAAAAAAATGTAGAAAACGTTTCTTACAAGGCCGATAACCTTTAGATGTAAAAAAGCCCAATAAGTATTGGGCTTTTTAGTCAGTTAAAAGAGGTGTCGAGCGGATTCGAACCGCTGTAGATGGTTTTGCAGACCACTGCCTAGCCACTCGGCCACGACACCATTTTGAAGATTGCAAATTTAAGAATTTTTTTTTATCCCCAATGCTAATCTATGAATTAGATTTAACCCCTTTTTTTAGATAAAGTAATATTGACATCCTCCACATCGCCTCCCAATGGAGGATTTAGTTTAGCAACTTTAACTTTTGCCTTTTTCACGATCTCGAGTTCAGCGAAGATTCTATCTAAAATACGCTTAGCTACATGCTCCAGAAGTTTAGAAGCTATAGCCATTTCTTCTTTTACGATTTTATTGAGATGAACATAGTCTACTGTATCAGAGAGCTCATCGGATTCCGCTGATATATCCAGATTTGCATCAACGCTTATATCCACTCTATAATCGCTTCCTATTTTAGTTTCTTCTGGTAAACACCCGTGATAGGCATAAACTCTTATGTTGTTTAAATTAATTGTTTCCAAAGGTTTTTTGAAACAAAGATAACTTTGCTTTCAATTTATTTAAACTTTAAACGTGTCTAGTTTCATAAATATTATTTAAATTTTAACACTTTATTAACAAGGCGTTCTGTAACATTTCTAACATTTACATGTCTTAATAGAAGCAACTACTCAATTATGATAGAAATTAAAGATTTGCATAAGTCCTACAAAATTGGAAAGAACTCTCTTCATGTGTTGAAGGGAATAAATTTTAACGTTGAAGAAGGAGAATTAGTCGCTATCATGGGATCTTCTGGGTCTGGTAAGTCTACTCTTCTTAACATTCTTGGAATGCTTGATGAAGCAGACCAAGGTTCATATACGTTAGACGGTGTGCCAATCAAAAATCTTAATGAGAAGCTTGCCGCTCAATATAGAAATAAGTTTTTAGGATTTATTTTTCAATCTTTCAACTTAATAAATTATAAGTCTGCTATAGACAATGTCGCTCTTCCTTTGTTCTACCAAGGTATGAAAAGAGCAGAACGGATGGAAAGGTCTATGGCTTATCTTGAAAAAGTAGGCCTTGCAGATTGGGCTACTCATAAGCCTAATGAACTTTCCGGAGGACAAAAACAAAGAGTTGCCATTGCTAGAGCATTAGCGAGTGATCCAAAAGTTCTACTTGCAGATGAGTTAACTGGAGCTTTAGATTCGAAAACATCGTATGAAATTATGGATTTACTCCAAAAAATCAATGATGAAGGCAGGACTGTTTTAATAGTTACTCACGAGAAAGATATTGCTCAAATGACTAAGCGAATAGTGAACTTGAAAGATGGAGTCATTATAGATGATAGAAAAATAACCCAAGTAAGAGCATTACAAAATGTTTAGTTTAGAACGTTGGCAAGAGGTTTTTGAAACCATTTCAAAGAATAAGCTGAGGACTTTTCTTACAGGGGTTTCTGTAGCTTCTGGGATATTCATTTTAGTAGTATTATTAGGCGTAAGTGTAGGGTTTCAAAATGGAGTTGAGAAACAATTTCAGAATGATGCTGAGAATATTATCAATATTTATCCTGGTTCAACCAGTATAGCTTTTAAAGGATTTAATAAAGATCGGCGCATCCAACTTACAAATGAAGACTATGCTTTAGTCAATAAAGAAACAGACCAAGAAATTGAATTTACATCTCCTTTATATCAGATTTTCGCTGGTTTAGTATCTTATGGGAACGAGTCTGGAAGTTATCGTGTAGAAGGTATTTTACCTGATTATCAATTTTTGGAGAAAGCAGACATCATAGAAGGGCGATTTATCAACATCAACGATGTAAAGGCTAAAGAAAAGTATGCTGTTATAGGTAACAGAGCCAAAAAAGACCTTTTTAAAGATAAGTCACCAATAGGAGAATACATAGAAGTATCAGGACTTAATTTTAAAGTCATTGGGGTATTTACGGATCCAGGTGGGGATAGAGAAGAAACTAGAGTCTACGTTCCTATTTCAACAGCTCAAATTGTTTTTGGAGCGGGAACAGATATCAGATCTATGGGCTACACGCTTCCTAAAGTAGAAAACTACGACCTAGCCTTAAAGCAATCTAATGCTTTTGCAGCTCAAGTCGAGCAAATGTTGAAATCTAAACTGCAGATAGATCCTAAAGATGAAAGTGCATTACTTATAAGCAACAATATAGAAAACACCAAAGAAATATATGTGCTGATAAACGCCATGAAAATATTTTTCTGGGGAGTTGGAATTGCCACCTTACTAGCAGGGATTATTGGGGTAAGTAATATTATGCTTATTATCGTAAAAGAACGTACCAAAGAAATTGGGATCAGAAAAGCTCTTGGAGCTGAACCCCTTTCTATAGTCGGCATGATTTTACATGAGTCTATATTTGTTACTTCTGTGTCTGGTCTATTTGGATTAATATTTGGTCTTGCCCTTCTAGAAATTGTAGGACCTTATATAGAGTTAGATTTCATCAGAAACCCAAGTGTAAACTTTAGTATTGCGGTTTCCACATTGATATTATTAATAGCAGCCGGAGCAATTGCTGGTTTCTTTCCTGCGTGGAGAGGAGCAAGAATTAAACCGATAGATGCATTAAGAGACGAATAATATGTTTAATAGAGACAAATGGAATGAAGTCATTGAGTCCTTAACGTCTAATTTATTTAGAACGATATTGACTGCCTTTGGAGTATTCTGGGGTATTTTCATCCTTGTGATTTTACTAGCTGCTGGGAATGGCCTAGAGAATGGGGTCAAACAGATATTTGATGGGATTTCTTCTAATTCCATGTTTATGTGGTCTCAAACGGTTTCCAAATCCTACAACGGCTTACCAAAAGGGCGTAGATATAATTTTGAGCTTAATGATGTTGCAGAAATTAAGAGAGAAGTTAATGGTCTAAAGTATGTCTCTCCAAGAAACCAGCTTGGAGGTTTTGGAGGGAATAATAATGTTGTAAGAGGCCTTAAAAGTGGTGCGTTTAACGTTTATGGAGATTATCCAGATATCCAGTTTCAAGAGCCAATGAAAATCTTAAAAGGTAGATTTCTAAACCAGAATGATATCGAAAATAAGCGTAAAGTGGCAGTCATCGGGGAAGGCGTTATTAAAGGGCTTTATGATTTTGACGAAGATCCTATAGGTACTTATGTAAAAGTACAAGGGGTGAACTTCATGGTCATAGGCGTCTATAAAAAAAGAGGTTTAGGTGGAGGTAATGCCGAAGAAGACCAAAAACAAATTTATGTTCCCTTTACAGCCTATTCTCAAGCCTTTAATATGGGGCAAACAGTAGGTTGGATGGCCATCACCGCAGAGGATGATAACTCGATTACCAAACTAAAGTCTCAGGTATTTGATATCATAAAGAGAAATCATGATATCGCTCCAGAGGATGATAGAGCCATTGGAAATTTCGATTTATACGAACAGTTTTCTAAAATTTCAGGTTTGTTTATTGCTCTAAATGCTGTAGCCTATTTTGTTGGCATCCTTATTTTACTCTCAGGTGTTATAGGGATTAGCAATATAATGCTTATCGTGGTGAAAGAAAGAACAAATGAAATTGGAGTTAGGCGAGCCCTAGGAGCAACCCCTTGGCAAATAAGAGGTCAGATTTTATTTGAATCTGTATTCTTAACAATTATTGCAGGTATGACAGGTATAATATTCGCAACTGGAGTGTTAGCGATTGTTAATGCACTCCTGCCCAAAGGTGCAGATATCCCCTTTGCCAATCCTAGCGTAGATTTAGTAACCGTCTTTATAGCATTAAGTATACTCATTGTCTCAGGTCTTTTAGCTGGATTTATTCCTGCTCAAAACGCAATACATGTAAAGCCTGTGGATGCCTTACGAACCGAATAAAAAATAAACTTACCTAATAGTATTTAAATATGAAAAAAGTTGTCACCATTATTGTATTGCTAGTTATTGTAGCTCTTTTTGGAGGGTCTCTATTTTACCTCTACCAAAAAAATCAAGAAAGTCCAGAAGTTTTTAAAACGGAATCTCCTACGACTCAAACCATCGTTAAAAAAACAATGGCTACGGGAACCCTTGTGCCAAGGGAAGAAGTTGATATCAAACCCAATATATCTGGGGTTGTGGACAGACTCTTTGTAAAAGCTGGAGATAACGTAGAGGTTGGAGATATGATAGCTCAACTTAAAGTGGTTCCCAATATTACCAACCTAAACTCTGCAAAAAACCAAGTTAGACAGTCTAAAATCAATCTTGAAAACGAGAAAAAGGTTTTTAACAGGCAAAAAGAATTATATGAAAAGGGCGTCATCTCAGAAAATGATTTTGATCTTGCCAAGAATTCATACGACAATGCATTGCAAACTGTAAAAGCAGCCGAGGAGAATCTTGAAATCATAAGTACAGGAACTACTCAAGATGCTGGAAATGCAGCCACTACAGAAATAAAGGCAAGAATATCTGGAATGGTTTTGGACGTTCCTGTTGAGGTAGGAAACCAAGTTATCGAAGCCAATAATTTCAATGAAGGAACCACTATCGCTACTATTGCTAAAACAGATGATATGATTTTTCAAGGAAAAGTTGACGAATCTGAAGTAGGTAAAATAAAAGAAGGACTTCCTTTAGAAATCACTGTCGGAGCTATTGAAGACGAAACCTTCAATGCTATATTAGATTACATATCCCCTAAAGGAACCGAAGAGAATGGTGCTGTTCAATTTGATATCGAAGGCAGCTTAAAAAAGACAAAGGGGATTTTTATAAGGGCGGGGCTTAGTGCAAATGCTTCTATTATATTGGAACGATCTACAGATGTGTTAGCGATAAGTGAGTCTTTGGTGCAATTTGAAAAAGAAACAAAAGAACCCTTTGTTGAGGTCGAAGTTGGTGATCAGCAGTTTGAGAAAAAAATGTTAGAATTAGGACTAAGCGATGGAATAAATGTTGAAGTGATTTCTGGCGTTGAAGAAAGTGATAAAATTAAAGTATGGAATAGAGTTGAAGAACCTGTTGCTGGAAATCCTGGAAGAAGATAATTAAAGATGATGAAAATGAAACTTACCTTATCAATATTAAGCCTTATACTCTTAGGATGTTTTTCTGGTCTTAAAGCGCAAGAGGATATACCTGCAAGATGGACTCTTGAGGCTTGTGTAAAGTATGCCATGGATAATAATATATCCATTAAGCAATCGATGCTCGATCTAGAGACTGCAGACATCAGTAAAAGTGAAGCTATAGGAAACTACCTGCCTTCACTTAATGGGAATTCTAACAATACCTGGAACTCTGGTTTAACTCAGAATATAACCACAGGAGTACTGGAGAGCCAAGTGACACGTAACTTTTCTGTAAATGCAACCTCAGGAATAACCATATTTGACGGTTTACGAAATTTGAGAGTATTCCAGAGAGCTAAACTAGAGCAGTTAGCAAGTCAGTATTCACTTCAATTGATGAAAGATGATATTGCTTTATTTGTTGCAAATGCTTATTTACAGATCCTCGTCAATAAACAGCAACTTGAAGTTTTGATAGAGCAGAATAATGTGACTCAAGAGCAAATTGAGCAAACACGAAAAACTGTAGAGATAGGAATAGCCCCTCAGGGAGACTTGTTAGAAATTGAAGCTATAAATGCAGACGAAGAACAGCAAATCATTGTCGCTGAAAATAATTTAAGAATCTCAAAAATCAGCTTAGCACAAACACTACTTATAAAAAATTATCAAAATTTTGATATTGCAGATGATGAGTATAATGTCCCTATCACAGACATCATGTCTAAAACACCTGAAGAGATTATTGCAAAATCAAGGGAAGAGCGTTATGAAGTTAAAGTGGCAGAGCAAAATGTAGATTTAGCTGTAAAAGATGTTCAAATAGCTAGATCCCAGCTTTACCCTTCATTAAGCGGATTTGTCAACTACAACACCAGAGAAACAGATAGAGATAGAACAGTTCAAGGGGGTATAGATCCAAACAGTCCCACCAGACAAATTGGAATTGTTGAGTCTTCAGGAGGAGCTGTAGTCACTCCAAATTTTCAATTCCAAACGATAGGGCCAAGAGATTTTATAAACCAATTGTGGAGAAATGATGGTTTAACTTATGGTGTACAACTTGATATTCCCGTTTTCAACGGTTTTGCAACAAGAAACTCTATTAAGAGAGCGGAAGTGAATACCAAACGTGCTGAATTTCAGTTGGAGCAAGCTGAGTTGGATTTGGAATCCAATGTATATCAAGCTTATGTTGATGCTCAGGGATCGGCCAAGGCCTATGAGGCAGCCTTAAAAGCTGTCGAGTCTCAAGAACTAGCTTTTGAATATGCTCAGCAACGCTTCGAAGTTGGTGTGTCTAACGCT
>JGI1221J11331_1000666_pt1 | contig 11447 bp, 9 predicted proteins | sample LakVidmifraction_4_FD_11331 | JGI IMG/M metagenome (IMG submission 11331) | reverse complement strand
AAATTAAACCTATAGCTACCGTTTTCTATGTTGATATGTTGAATGCTATAGTCGGCAGAATGATTTACTGCTATAGATTGAGCCTTAATATCTAGAGTCGAGTTTGCGTAGAGATGACCTTTAGGGACCAAATTTGAAAACTCTTGAAATGCTAAAGTCAGACTTTCGCTTGTTCCATAAATATCTAAATGATCTGCATCCATAGAAGTGATCACTGCCGCAGAAGGACGTAATTGAAGAAACGACCTGTCAAATTCATCTGCTTCTATAACGACTACGTCTTCTCCATCTCCGATATAATTGGTCTTATAATTTTTGAGAATGCCTCCGCAAAAGGCGGTTAACTTGATCTGGTTAGCTTTTAAAATATGAGCTAATATCGCTGAAGTTGTCGTTTTACCGTGGGTTCCAGCAACGGCGAGAGTTGGCAAATTTTTAGTGATTTCACCTAGAATAAAAGCTCGCTTATACATGTCAAAACCATTGGCTTTGAAATAATTAAACAGAGTGGAATTTGAAGAAATGGCNGGTGTAAACACCACTAAAGTAGACTCCTGAGGAAGAGTTTTCAATACGTTCTCTTCGATTTCTTGCTGATAATATACCTCAACACCTTCTTCTTTAAGAGTTTGAGTGAGTTCGGTTTTGGTCTTATCGTAACCCAATACCTTCAATTCCTTTTGGTTGAAATATCTAGCCAATGCACTCATCCCGATACCTCCGATACCGATAAAAAAAGTGTGTGTATACTGTTGTATTGGCTTCATTTACTTTTATTTTCTATTCGTTCAATTTGGTCTACAATAGTCTTTGTCGCATTGGGTTTTGCTAATTTCAAAATATTTTGAGATAACTTTTCTTGAAGCTGTTCACTAGAGATTAAGTCTTTAAATACAGATTCAAAATGCTTTTCCAAATCACTTTCTTTTAGCATTATCGCCGCCTCTTTATCTTCTATGTATTTCGCATTTTTAGTTTGATGGTCTTCAGCTACATTTGGCGAAGGAATAAAGATCACTGGCTTTCCTGCTAAACTCAATTCACTCACCGCACCTGCACCGGCCCTTGAAATAATGACATCGGCAGAAGCGTAGGCCAAGTCCATTTTAGAAATAAATTTTTCAACCTTTACAGTGTTGGAAGTTAGAGAGGTGTAGCGATCAAAGTAGATCTTACCACATTGCCAGATCACTTGAAGATCTTCCGCTTTAAATAGTTCCAATTGACTCTCTATCAACTCATTGATTCTCTGAGAACCTAAACTCCCTCCTATCACTAGAAGTGTGTTTTTTGAGGGATCAAGTTGAAAGTGCTGTAGTCCCAAGTCTCTTTTGTTAGTGATATCCAACAAATCCTTTCGAACTGGATTTCCTGAAAAAATAAGTTTTTGCTTAGGGAAGAAACGGTCCATCCTTTCGTAAGCTACACAAATAGAATCAGCTTGACCAGCTAAGCATTTATTGGTTACTCCAGCATAAGCATTTTGCTCTTGTATAAGGGTTGGAATTTTTAATAGTGAAGCCATTTTCAGTAGTGGCCCGCTAGCAAATCCTCCAGTCCCTATCACAACATTAGGCTTAAATGCTTTGATCAAAGCTCTAGATTTCAACATGGAATTAATAAGCTTTAAAGGGAACAAAAGGTTACCAAGGCTTAGTTTCCGCTGAATCCCCGATATCCAAAGCCCCTCAATTATAAAACCTGCTTCAGGAACTTTAGTCATTTCCATTTTTCCTTTAGCTCCAACAAATAAAAACTCGGCATCTGGAAATCTAAATTTTAATTCTTCTGCAATAGCGATAGCCGGGTAGATATGTCCACCAGTTCCTCCTCCTGAAATCATGTATCGCTTCGTACTCATATCGTTTCGCTTAAGACTTCTAATGGGTTTTCTATCGCTTGATTGTCTTCTCTCTCCTTCTCCTTGGCATCAGCTATTGATCTGACTTCGTTATTTGCACTTACGCTAATGACAATACCCAGGGATAAGCACGTCATCCAAATGGATGTTCCTCCACTCCCTACCAGTGGTAGGTTTTGACCTGTCACTGGTAAAAAATCAACTGCTACGGCTATGTTCACAAAAGCCTGAAAAATAATAGGAATACCCGCAGCAATCACCAATAACCTGCCGTAGGCTGTTTCTGATTTTGTAACGATAATAGCCATTCTATACAGCATAAATAAGTAAGCTAAGATCACTCCTAATCCACCTACCATTCCCATTTCTTCTACAATAATGGCATAAATAAAATCTGAAGAGGATTGTGGTAAAAAATTACGCTGCACACTTTTACCAATACCATTTCCAGTAATCCCTCCAGTTGCAATCGCTATTTTGGCCTTCTCAACTTGATATTGTTCTTTGGTTTGTTCGTCTTGGGTGAATGTTTCAATTCGACTTATCCATGTATCTACTCTATTTGGAAATAAATCTGGAAAAGCTTTGGCGGTAAGTCCAAATAAAACCAGACTTAACATCCCAATACCAACAATAGCTCCTGTATATTTCATGGTATAACCCCCTACAAAAGTTAGGATTAGAACTATAAAGAAGATAATAGCGGCTGTTGATAAATTTGCAGGTAAAATAAGTCCTACCACTAGAAATACGGGAACCCACAGCGGGAGGATCGTTTCTTTAAAGGTGTATTCGGTATCTTTAATTTTTGACAAATACCTCGCGACATAAATCAGTAAAACCACTGAAGCTAAAGTTGAAGTCTGGAAGGAAAAGTTAACAATAGGGACTTGTATCCAACGACTTGCATTAGCTCCCTGCATCGTTGTTCCTTGTAGAAGGGTCACAATTAATAATACAATAACAATAGGTAAAAGAATAATAGACAAGCCTCTGAAATAGCGATAAGGTATTCTATGAGTGGCATACAGGATTGAAAATCCTAATACCAAATGGATAAAATGTTTGACCAAATAAGCAAAGGTACTTCCACTCGCTCCATTGAGATAGGCTAAGTTACTAGAAGCACTATACACCGGAATGAAGGAGAAAATAGCTAAAAGCGCTGCCACAGACCATAACATCCTATCGCCCTTAATGCTTCTCAAAAAATCTGTCAGTCCTGTGCTTGTTGACATTTTGTTTATTTTTTTAGGTATTGAACCGCATCTTTAAATTGTCTTCCTCTGTCTTCGTAATTTTCAAATAGATCAAAACTAGCACAGGCTGGAGATAAAAGCACTGCATCATTATCCTCTGTCAATCCATAAGCTTTTGCAACAGCATCAGGCATATTTGAAGATTCAATGATTGTATCTACACAATTGCTAAAGGCATTGTATATTTTCTGATTGTCTATTCCTAAGCATACAATAGCTTTTACTTTTTCATTGACTAGAGGTAGTAAGTCTTCATAGACATTGCCCTTATCTACTCCTCCAACAATCCAGACTGTAGGTGCTGTCATACTATCCAAAGCATAAAAAGTAGCATTAACATTAGTCGCTTTAGAATCATTAATAAAGGCTACCTTATTTATTTTTCCTAATTGCTCTAGCCTGTGTTCGACACCCTGAAAGCTTTCCATACTTTCTCGGATAGTCTGCTTTCTTATTTTTAATAATCTGGCTGCTGTTGATGCCGCCATTGCATTTCTTGTATTGTGGTCGCCTTTTAAGGCTAAATCGTTAACAGACATAGTAAATAAGTTATGGTTAAGTTTTATATTTATTTTATTATCCTCTATAAAAGCTGAGAGGTCAGCCATTATCGTAGTCTTGGTAAAAGGGATTAACTGCGCTTTTACCGTATTTTTTGCTAGCCAATTCACAATCACCTTATCATCTTTATTGTAAATAAGGAAATCATCTTTAGTTTGATTTTTTGTGATTTTGAATTTTGCCTGAATATATTCTTGAAAATTATTATGATAACGATCTAAGTGATCTGGTGTAATACTGGTTAAAATAGCAATGTGAGGTCTAAAATCTTCTACACCGTCCAACTGAAAACTACTCAGCTCCAAAACATAATTATGAAAACTTTGCCTGGCTACCTGTTCAGCAAAACTAAACCCTACATTCCCAGCCATGGAGACGGATAAACCTGCATTCTTTAGAATATGATACACCATAATGGTTACTGTGGTTTTCCCGTTGGAGCCTGTGATCCCAATAATATTAGCATCTGTAAACCAAGACGCAAATTCAATTTCTGAGATTATCTTTATACCGCCTTCACGAAGATTTTTGATCACCTCAAGATCATCTGAAATACCAGGGCTTTTTACAATAAGATCTGCCTCTTGTAACCTAGAAACAGTATGTCCCCCTTCTTCAAAGTCGATGTCCTCTTTTTGGAGTTTGGCTCTAAATTTTGGCTTTAGCTTTGAAAAATCAGACAAAAACACATCATAGGATTTGACTTTTCCCAGAATGGAGGCCCCTACTCCACTTTCACCTCCCCCTAAAACGATCAGCTTTTCCATTTATCGAATTTTTAGGGTTACAATAGTGATTACAGCGAGTAAAATCCCAATAATCCAAAATCTAACAGCAATTTTGGACTCGTGGAATCCTAGCTTTTGGTAATGATGGTGCAAAGGCGACATTAAAAATATGCGTCGGCCTTGTCCAGTTCTTTTCTTGGTGTATTTGAACCAAACTACTTGAAGAATGACAGATAAATTTTCAATAAAGAAAATTCCACACAGAATAGGAATGAGTAATTCTTTACGGGTTGCAATGGCTATTACAGCTATAATTCCTCCAATGGTTAAACTCCCTGTGTCTCCCATAAATACTTGAGCGGGATAGGTATTGTACCATAGAAATCCTACTAAAGCTCCAGCAAAAGCGGTAATAAAAACAGTCATTTCTCCTGACCTAGGAATGTTCATGACATTTAAATAATCAGAGAAAAAAACATTTCCAGATACCCAAGCAAAAATACCCAGAGTAAGGACTATAATCGCGGAGCTCCCTGCTGCAAGTCCATCAATTCCATCCGTCAAATTAGCACCATTGGAAACGGCAGTCACAATAAAAATGACAATAGGAATAAAAATGAGCCATGCATAGCTTTTGGCGCCTTCACTTATCCAAGAGATTGCTCTAGTATAGTCCAATTCGTTATTCTTGAAAAAAGGAATAGTCGTTGTTGTAGATTTCTCTTCTGGCGAAGTCTCAGAAATCATTTGAACATTATTTGTCGTCGTTACTTTATTATCCGATCGAACTGTAACATCAGGATGAAAATACATTACTGCCCCAACAAATATTCCTAAACCGATCTGCCCAACAATTTTAAATTTTCCCTCCAAACCTTCTTTATTTTTTTTGAAGGTTTTAATATAATCATCCAAAAATCCAATAGCTCCCATCCAGATGGTGGTAACAATAAGAAGGATGACATAAATATTATTCAACTGAGCCAATAATAATACAGGAATAAGGGTAGACATAATTATGATTAGCCCGCCCATTGTAGGTGTACCAGCTTTTTCCTTTTGACCCTCTAAGCCCAGCTCCCTAACACTTTCTCCTATTTGCTTTCTCTGGAGAAAAAGGATAATACGCTTACCGAAAATAGTAGAAATTAAAAGTGACAAAATGATTGCAAGTGCAGCTCTAAAGGAGATATATTGAAACAAGCGAGCGCCAGGCAAATCGTAATTGTTTTCTAAAAATTCAAATAAATGATAAAGCATATCTTATTTGTTAAGTTGATCTAATAGCTCTTTTACAATTTTTAAATCATCAAAATCTGATCGTACCCCATTAATTTCTTGATAGGTTTCGTGACCTTTTCCTGCGATTAATATAATATCCCTCTGTTGTGCCAGGTTACAAGCTGTCTTTATGGCCTGTAGTCTAGATGTTATACTCAAAGTCTTGGAGACATCTTGAGGCTCTACCCCTTTCTCAATATCTTTTATGATAGAGTCCGGATCTTCTGTACGTGGATTGTCGCTAGTGAAAATCACTTTTGTACTCAAATTTCCAGCAATTTTGCCCATAAGGGGACGCTTAGTGGTATCGCGATCTCCACCACAACCCACTACAGTAATAAGCTCTTCACTTCTTGATCGTATATCATTGGTAGTCTGAAGTACATTTTTTAAAGCATCGGGCGTGTGAGCGTAATCCACAATTACATGTATTCCAGTTGAAGACACATGATGTTGGTATCTCCCATCCACGGGTTTCAACTGACTCAAGTACTGAAGATTCTCGATATCTTCAACTTCAAGTAAGTCTGCAACTGCATAAACGGCTAGCAAATTATAAGCATTAAAATCTCCAATAAACCTTGACCAAACTTCTGTGCCGTTGATATTAAACTTTAACCCAGAAAAGCTTTTTTCTAAAATCTTTACTTTGTAATCTGTTAGGTTTTTAACTCCATAACCAAAGGTTTTTGCTTTTGTATTTTGGAGCATGTAATTCCCATTTTTATCATCCACATTGGTTAAAGGCAAATCCTTTTTTGGACAACTGATCAAAAAACCTCTTCTTAACATCTCTATAGTCTGCAAACGTCTTGTGATAATCTAAGTGATCTTGAGATAAGTTAGTAAAAACCCCTCCTTCAAAATTGAGGCCTAAAGTTCTGTGTTGAGCAATCCCGTGAGAACTCACTTCCATAAAGCAAAACTCTACCCCAACTTTGTTCATTTCTTTTAAATAAGAATTGATAGTTAAGGAGTCTGGAGTTGTAAGCTTTGTTGGATAATCTTTGTCATCTACTTTGATAACTACTGTTGAAATTAATCCTACTTTAAAACCTAAAGCCTTAAACATCTGATATAACAAAGAAGTCACTGTCGTTTTACCATTTGTTCCAGTCACCCCAATAAGCTTCAAATTAGCAGAAGGATTATCATAATAATTGGAAGCCATTACGGCTAATGCCTCTCGGCAATCTTTTACTTGTATATAAGACACTTCTGGAGTAAGTTCAGAAGGTAATTCTTCACAAACAATTACATTAGCACCATTAGCGACAGCGGTTTCTATAAAAGCATGACCATCTGCAGTTTCGCCTTTTATAGCTACAAATACATCTTGAGCTGAAATTAATCGGCTATCAAAATGAATTTTTTTGATATCTACCGCTGTAGAACCCTTTACAGATTCAATGGCCACTTTATATAATATGTCTTTTAAAACTCTCAACTTGAAATCAGATTTATGCGTTGGTTATTTGAAATTTTAGTTCCTTTTTTTATCGATTGCTTTATGACTTTTCCTTGTCCTATTAAATTGACTTGCAAACCTAAATTCTCCAAAATAGAAACCGCATCCATAGCTGGGTAACCAGTTAAATCTGGCATTATAGTTTTATATTTTCGAGAGGTTTCATAGTAATTTTCATAAGTAGAAGATGTATAATTGGAAGGGATAGCTTCCATAAGCATCTCATCTTTAAGAGGAGTATCAATAAAAATCTTTTGAGCAATCTTTTCAAAAACAGGTGCCGCTACTGTACTCCCATAATAGCCAATTTTAGGATTTGGTTTATGAATAACCACTATGCAAGAATATTTAGGAGCTTCCGCAGGAAAGTAACCTACAAAGGATGAGATATAACGCCCAGACTCAATCCAATATTCTGTTTGACAGGTTCCTGTTTTGCCCGCCATAGAAAAGTTGGGGTTGTAAATATTACTACCCGTTCCCTCTTCCACAACTTTTTTCATCATGGCTTGAAGTTTTTTTGCTGTTTCCTCAGAACAAATGCTTTCTTCTAAAATAGGCTCCACATGGGATTCAATTAAGGTATTCTTATCTCTGACTTCTTTTATAAATTTCGGTTTTATCTTTACACCATCATTGGCGATAGCGTTGTAAAACGTGAGGATTTGCAAAGACGTTAAAGAAACCCCATAACCAAAAGACATCCAAGGCAAGGTGGTTCCATACCAATTAGAATCTTCAGGATGTGGAATTTTGGGCTGACCTTCTCCTTTAATTTTTAAACCTATCTTTTCATTAAGTCCCATATTGTAGAGGCGATTTACAAATCGCTCTGGATTATCTTTATAATTATTGTAAATCATTTTAGCAAAAGCCGTATTGGAAGAAACCTCAAAAGCTTTTGCAGCAGAGATCTTTCCGTAACCACCGCGTTTTGAATCGTAAACTTTTCGATCAAAAAACTGAACCATCCCTTTTTCAGTATCAAAAACAGTACTGGTGTCGATCACTCTATCCTCTAGCGCTGCCGCCATACTCATCAACTTAAAAGTAGAACCTGGCTCATGAGGCTCGTAAACAGCGTAGTTGAGTTTCTCGTAATACTTAGTTGAGTTTTTAATTCGACCTAAATTTGAAATCGCCTTAATCTCTCCTGTTTTGGTCTCCATAACCACTACACTTCCATGATCGGCTTCAAACTTTTCCAACTGTTCCAATAAGGCATGATGCGCAACATCCTGAATATTTACATCTATAGTAGAAATAACATCGTATCCGTCTTCGGGCTCAACCTCGTTGACATCACTTATAGGTTTCCATTGTCCTTTAGCGATTTTCTGTTTTAAGCGGTGACCTTGTTTCCCCTTTAAATATTCATCAAAAGCACCTTCAAGACCAACGTTTCCAAAACCTACGGTTCGTTCACCAATTTTGCCTAACGGATTTTCACGAACTGTAGATTGCTCAGCGATAAATCCACCCTTGTAAGGGCCTAGATTAAATAAGGGAAATTCTCTTATCTTGATATAATCTGAATAATCGAGTTGCTTGGCAATTAAAATATATCTATTTTTAATAACACGCGCTCTTTTAAGTTTTCGAAGATAATCGTCCTTAGAACCTCCTAGCATTTTCGATAATTCTGTAGCTAAAGCTGAAACATACTTTTGGAAATTGGCTTCAGAAACAGTAACAGCGTCAAATCTAATATCGTATTTAGGAACCGATGTAGCCAGCAAGTTCATATTGGTATCATAGAGATTCCCTCGGTTGGGTTCAATATTGAAATTTCTAAACACGGTTTGCTGAGCGATATCCTTATACTTTTGTCCTTGAACGACTTGAATATCAAATAATTTGTACCCCATCCCCATAAACACAAGTACAAGTAAAGCTGCAATGATATAAAACCGCCTTAAAATGCTTTTATCTGTTGTCATTTCATTGAGATTTTATGGTTATTTTGTAAGGACGCTTATCGGACAATCCTATGGAACGCTTCTCCATTTTTTTAGCTACGTTGGATTCCATTTTCTTTTGCATCACCGTTTTACGGGTGTCTACAAATTCGCTTCTTAACTCTTTAAGTTGCTGATTGAGTTCTGCAACTTGATACACTTTTCGTTCTGCACTATGTGAACTCGCAATCATAATGATAGCCAGCAAAGCACAAAAAACAATGAAAACCCAATGGTTAAAAGCACCATCGCTTACCAAAAACTTCCCTTTTAGAATATCTGCTAAACCCGTTTTCATCTTTATAATTTTTCTCCTATTCTTAATTTTGCACTTCTAGACCTCTTGTTTTTCTGTAATTCTGCAGCGCCTGGAGTTATCATTTTCCCCGTTTTTTTAAAAGGCACCAGCATATTTCCATAAAAGTCTTTTTCGGGAGCACCAGAAAATTTCCCATCCCTTATAAATCGCTTTACCAAACGGTCTTCTAAGGAGTGATACGAAATCAGACTTAGCCTCCCGCCTTTAGTTATCAATTCTGAAGTTTGAAGCAAAAACTCTTTTAAAGCCTCCATTTCCTGATTCACTTCAATACGGATAGCTTGGTAAACCTGTGCTAAAAATTTATTCACCTTAGTTGGAGGAAAAAAAGGCGTTAATAAATCATTTAAATCCTTTGTAGATTTAATAGGCTCATTAATTCTATGCTCAACGATGGCTTTAGCAAGTTTCCGTGACATTTTGATTTCACCATACTGCCAAATCAATTGAGCTAATTGCTCCTGGGAATAAGTGTTCACCAATTCTGAAGCACTTAAACCCGTGTTTTGGTCCATTCTCATATCTAATTCAGCTTCAAACCGAATGGAAAATCCACGCTCTCCTTTATCAAATTGATGTGAGGAGACTCCAAAATCGCCAAGAATTCCGTCAACTTCTTTCACCCCTTCTAGCCTTAAAAAGCGCTTTATAAATCTGAAATTGGCAGGAATTAAGGTAAACCTCGGATCGTCTATACTATTTTCTTGAGCATCTTGGTCTTGATCAAAAGCAAAAAGCCGCCCTTTTTCTCCAAGTCGAGATAAAATCTCAGCGGAGTGACCACCACCTCCAAAGGTCACATCTACATAAGTCCCATCGGGCTGTATAGACATGCCATCAACGCTTTCTTTAAGCAAAACTGGTAAGTGGTAGGCTTTACTCGTCATTATCATTTCCCATTACATCTTCAGCTAATTCTGCAAATCCTTCAGAATCGCTTATGACAGATTCATATTTATCCTTATTCCAAATTTCAACAATATTGATAGCAGAAGAAACGACGATCTCTTTCTCAATCCCAGCAAAGCCAATCAGGTCTTTTGGAATCAACAATCTTCCATTGGTATCCACCTCTATNACCCTCACACCAGCTGAAAATTTTCTTATAAAATCGTTNTTNTTTTTGCTGAATCTATTTAATCCGTTCATTTTGTCCATGAGCAAATTCCATTGACTCATCGGATACAGCTCCAGACANGGCTGAAACACAGAACGTTTCAAAACAAAGCCCTCTTCAAGAGTAGGGAGCATCTGCTTTTTCAGCGAAGACGGTAGCATAAGTCGACCTTTTGTNTCAACTTTGCATTCGTATGTTCCTATGAGGTTGTTCATGATAGATTCAATTTCAACTTCAAATATATTGAAATTTTTACCACATTTTACCACTTTCCACCACATTGTGGATAACTTTTTCCTAAAGAAGGCTTTAAGAGTTGTTGATATACCTATTCACTAGTGGTTTCAGGCATTAATGATTTAACTAAATTGCTGTGGATAAAGTGAATAATTCTAGCGACTGAGTTGATTTCGACATAAGACTGCTTATTCAGCTTCAAAAAAAACGTCTTTAAAGAGCTTATTTTCATTGAATTAGATTAAACTAGTACAAGTCCTAAAATCAGTGCCCCTTTCTTATTCAAATATCTTTATATTTGGATTTTGAAATTTTAAAAAACCTTATGGAAGAACATATAAAGCAGGAAGGGAAATTTAAATACTTTGAAAAGGGTGAAGGGACTCCAATAGTCGTTTTACATGGACTAATGGGAGGGTTAAGTAACTTCGACGGAGTTATGAATTATTTCCCTACAAAAGGATATAAAGTAGTGGTTCCTGAACTTCCACTTTATGACATGCCTTTATTAAAAACCAATACTATAAACCTAACCAAGTACATTAAAGAATTTATAGACTTTAAGAATTATGGCAAGGTCATACTAGTTGGAAATTCTCTAGGTGGACATGTTGGTTTATTGACCACCAAACACTATCCAGAGAGTATCAAGGCTCTT
>JGI1221J11331_1000664_pt1 | contig 11452 bp, 12 predicted proteins | sample LakVidmifraction_4_FD_11331 | JGI IMG/M metagenome (IMG submission 11331) | reverse complement strand
GCAGTTGAGCAATTTAGAGTTCAATACCGATACGCTTCAGAAGAATAATAAGTTGCTCTATTCTTTTGAAATTGCAGATAAAGAAGCGGCTTCAGCATTACAAGAAAAGATAGAAAAGGCCATTTCAGAAATAGAATACAATCATTTGTCGGTTTCTTTAGATGTGTATAATCCTAAAAAGCTGTTTGTGATGGTGCATGGTTTAGAAAATAAAAATCGGGCATTAGGTTTTGCGGAATTGTTAAAAATTAATGAAGATTACCAGGTGAAAAAGGAGCCACTAGTTATTTCTTCTGAAAATTATAGAATTGTACAAATTCAAAAGAATTTGGAAGATTTTCCACAACCGGTGAATTAACCCCTCTGGAGGGCTTAAACTAATATTTCTTCCGAAGAAAAAAAATGGAAAAACAACAACTAAATAAATACCTGAGGTTTGTAAACATCGCCTTTCAAATGGGAATCATTATTGCTGGGGGCGTGTTTCTGGGTATATGGCTTGACGGGAAATTCCCTAATAAATATTCTGCATTTACTATTTCACTCTCGCTTCTCGGGGTTTTTATTGCTCTGTATCAGGTTTATAGAGGTGTGATTAAAATGAGCAAAGAAGACGAAAAAGATGAAAAATGATTTATTGGCTTTCCTAAAGAGATTGCTTCCGTTTACAATTAGCCTTTGGCTTACCCAATTTCTCTTGCAGCATTACGTGTTTAGCATAGATTTTTATTACAGCAGTTACAGTATTTATATTTTTCATTTTTCGGCCACATTTCTTATTTATGTGGTCCTGGTGTTTATTTATCGAAAATTCAGTGATAAGGCCGGTTTTGCCTTTATGGGCTTAAGCTTGTTAAAAATGTTTGCCGCTGTGATTTTTTTGCTACCATTGGTGCTAAGTGAAGTAAATGCTGTTTTTGCTAATATCCTGGCGTTTTTTATTCCCTATTTTCTGTTTTTGGTGTTTGAAACCCTCTATGCGGTAAAACTTATAAATAAAGCTTAACCCGTATTATTTACGGATAAATAAAATGAATTCGTAAATATGTGGAGGACAGAGGTGGCAATGCGGGAAACCCCGATTTAGACATACCCATATTTGGGGAATGAAATGAAGCCAAATGTGTGGTGTGTCTTAATCGCAAGAAAAATTCATAAATTTTTCGGGTTAAGTCGCTCTTTATCAGTAATGCTAATAAAAATAACGCTTTTGCTGAAATTTTCGTTGGGGTGCTTTCAAATAAAAATTAAAAGTATACCTTTGCAGCCAAATTTAAAACCCATAATTTTAAGTAGACAGGTACTATGATAGCACATAAATCTTTAAAGATTATAGTGACGCTTACACTAACCTTAGCTTTATTCCCTTTTAACGCTTTTGCCAAGGCAGATTCACAGGCGGAAGAACCTAAAGATGAGTTTAATCCCACCGAAATGATTATGAACCATATTGGTGATTCTCACTCGTGGCATTTTTTTGGGGAAGGAGAGGATTCTTTTAGCTTGCCACTTCCTGTTATTCTTTTTACTGAAAATGGGTTGGTAAGCTTTATGTCCAGCGCTTTTCATCACGATACCGAAGGGCATCACGTGGTGGAAAAGGACGGGATGCGTTTTGTGAATTATCACGAAGATATTTACCGTTTGGAAGCAGGAGCTGAAACGGTGGAGTTTAATGAGGAAGATGCGCCTTTAAATGCAAGTAAACCCTGGGATTTCTCCATTACCAAAAACGTTGCAGCAATGTTCTTGACCGTGATATTAATGCTGTGGTTCTTTTTTGGCCTTGCCGGCCATCACAAGAAGAATGAGAAAGCCCCGTCAGGTTTTAATAATATTCTGGAAACTTTAGTGCTGTTTGTACGCGATGAAATTGCCAGACCTCAAATTGGGGATAAAAAATACATGAAATTCATGCCTTTCCTGTTAACCGTATTTTTCTTCATCTGGATCACTAACCTCTTAGGTTTGTTACCCGGCGCGGCCAACGTAACTGGAAATATAGCGGTAACCGTTTCTTTAGGCTTGTTTACACTAGCCCTTATCCTTATTAACGGTAATAAAGATTTTTGGAAACACACTTTCTGGATGCCTGGTATCCCAACATGGGTCAAACCTATTCTTGCGATTGTTGAAGGCTTAGGTTTAATTATTAAGCCACTTGCACTTATGATTCGTCTTTTTGCGAATATTACCGCGGGTCACATTATTATCCTGAGTTTAATTGGATTGATATTTATATTGGAAAGTGCGGGAGTTGCCGGAATCTCGGTTCCATTTGCACTATTTATAACAGTATTGGAATTGCTGATAGCATTCCTTCAAGCGTTTATTTTCACGATTCTGTCTGCCCTGTTTATCGGGATGGCAGTTGAGGAACATGATCATTAATTTTAATTTTTAATTTTTAATTTTTTTAACTATGGAATTATTGTATGTAGGTTTTGCAGCTTTAGGAGCTGGATTAGCGGTTCTTGGAGCCGGGATTGGCGTTGGTAAAATTGGTGGTTCAGCGATGGACGCTATTGCCCGTCAACCGGAAGCTTCTGGAAAAATCCAAACAGCTATGATTATTGCCGCTGCTCTTGTAGAAGGGGTTGCCCTTTTTGGGGTGGTTGCCGCTTTATTGGGTGTATTAAGATAATCAAATTGAAAAAACCCATTCGTAACGGTTGGTTGCGAATGGGCTTTTAAAAATGATGTTAACAGGTATTATAAATAAATAATTATGGATTTAATTACTCCTGAAATTGGATTGCTATTTTGGCAAACATCTTCCTTATATTGATGATTATACTTGCCAAATTCGCCTGGAAACCTATTCTTGGTGCGGTAAGAACCCGGGAAGAGTCTATAAACCAGGCTCTTGCTTCTGCTGAAGATGCGCGTAAAGAAATGCAAAACCTTAAAGCAGATAACGAAAAAGCAATGCAACAAGCTCGTGCCGAAAGGGATGAAATTCTTAAAGAAGCGCGCCAGATAAAAGACAAGATGATTGGTGAAGCCGAAGGAGAGGCGCAGCAAAAAGCCGATGTTATTGTTGCTAAGGCTAAAGAAAGTATTGAAATGGAAAAGCGTGCAGCTATGGCCGATATTAAAAATCAGGTAGCTACACTTTCTATTGAGATTGCTGAAAAAGTAATAGGAAAAGAATTATCTACCGAGGAGAGACAACATCAAATGATAGATAAGATGTTACAAGAAGCTACCTTAAACTAAGAATAATGAAAGGAACCCGGGCAGCACAACGTTACGCTAAGGCAATATTGGAACTTGCAAAAGAAAAAAACTCTGCAGATGCAGTGTTTGGGGATATGCGGCAAATTTCTGATACCATTGCAAATAGCGATGATCTCAAGGAAATGCTTACCAGCCCTGTTGTGAAATCATCGGTTAAAAAAGCAAGCCTAAAAGAAATATTTAAAGACGCCCATGCATTGAGTTTCGGAGCCTTTGATATTCTTGTTGAAAACGGAAGAATTAATATTCTGGAATTGGTAGCGAAAGATTATATAACCCGCTACAACATAATGAACCGTTCTCAAGAAGCTGTAGTAACCACGGCTGTTCCGTTAACCGCCGATTTGGAGATGAAGATACAGGCTAAAATAAATGAACTCACTGGGGCTAGCGCTAAAATCACAAACGTGATTAATAAGGATATTATTGGTGGTTTTATCTTGAGGGTTGGAGATTTGCAATATGACGCTAGTGTGTCAAGAAACCTCAATAGATTAAAAAGGGAATTGAGAAACAACACATACGTTTCATCTATATAAAACTTTAATGGAAGGGAAGCCTTCCTCATCGTGCCGATAGGAATTGGTCTTATTCATTAAATGCTCATTAAGAGCTTTAAAAAATTTAATAAAAACAGTTGCGGATTTATCGTGACATTTTATCTTAAATAATTATGGCAGAAGTAAATCCTGCTGAAGTATCAGCAATATTAAAGAAACAATTATCAGGTTTTGAAACCGGGGCCTCATTGGATGAGGTTGGAACCGTGCTAACGGTTGGTGATGGTATCGCCAACGTTTACGGTTTGGCCAACGCGCAATACGGAGAATTGGTTCAGTTTGACAGTGGCCTGGAGGCCATGGTACTAAACCTGGAAGTAGATAATGTTGGGTTGGTACTACTTGGACCTTCTAATGATATTAAAGAAGGATCTACAGTAAAAAGAACCGGTAGAATTGCTTCCATCAATGTAGGAGAAGGAATTGTTGGGCGTGTAGTAGATACTTTGGGAGACCCAATAGATGGGAAAGGTGAGATTGAAGGGGAGACTTTTCAAATGCCATTAGAGCGTAAAGCTCCGGGTGTAATTTACCGTCAGCCGGTAACCGAACCTTTGCAAACAGGTATCAAGTCTATAGATGCGATGGTGCCCGTGGGAAGGGGACAGCGTGAACTTGTAATTGGTGACCGCCAAACTGGTAAAACTACTGTTTGTATTGACACCATCCTTAACCAGAAAGAATTTTATGATGCAGGGGAACCTGTACATTGTATATATGTAGCGATTGGGCAAAAAGCATCAACTGTGGCCGGGATAGCGAATGTCCTTGAAGATAAAGGAGCTATGGCTTACACAACTATTGTGGCTGCAAATGCTTCAGATCCTGCGGCAATGCAGGTTTATGCTCCCTTTGCCGGGGCAGCGATTGGAGAGTATTTTAGAGATACCGGTCGTCCCGCTTTGATTATTTATGATGACCTTTCCAAACAAGCGGTAGCTTATCGTGAGGTGTCATTATTGTTGCGTCGCCCACCGGGGCGTGAAGCTTATCCTGGAGATGTTTTCTTCTTACACTCTAGATTATTGGAGCGTGCAGCAAAGGTAATTAACGATGATGTTATCGCTAAAGCAATGAATGATTTACCCGAATCCCTTCAGGGGAAAATTAAAGGGGGAGGTTCGTTAACTGCGCTACCAATTATCGAAACCCAGGCAGGAGACGTTTCAGCTTATATCCCTACCAACGTAATTTCAATTACCGATGGACAGATATTTTTAACTTCAGATTTGTTTAACTCTGGGGTACGTCCCGCGATTGATGTGGGTATTTCTGTATCTCGTGTTGGGGGTAACGCACAAATTAAATCGATGAAAAAAGTTGCCGGTACTTTAAAATTAGACCAGGCGCAATACAGGGAATTGGAAGCCTTTGCTAAGTTCGGTTCAGATCTTGATCCTACCACGCTTAGAGTAATCCAAAAAGGTAAGCGTAATGTTGAGATTCTAAAACAAGCAGAAAATGATCCTTTTGCGGTAGAGGATCAAATTGCAATTATTTATGCAGGTTCCAAGAACTTGCTTAGGGATGTGCCTGTAGATAAGGTAAAGGAATTTGAAAAAGATTATCTGGCGTTCCTAAATACCAAACACAGAGAGCAACTGGATACCTTAAAAGCCGGTAAATTAACCGATGAGGTTACAGATACTCTTGTTTCGGTAGCAAAAGATCTTTCAGCTAAGTACAAAAAGTACAAAAAGTAGAAAAGCCCCTCCCGGCCTCCCCGAGGGGGAGGGGTAAAATACAATAAATTAAAAATTCATCCCCTTTGGGGAGGTTAGGAGGGGCTTATGGCAAACTTAAAAGAATTACGCAGTAGGATAACTTCAGTGTCTTCAACGATGCAGATTACTAGTGCCATGAAAATGGTGTCGGCGGCAAAGTTGAGCAGGGCTCAGGATGCAATTACGCAAATGAGACCTTATTCTGAAAAACTCACCCAACTCTTACAGGATTTAAGTGCAACGCTAGATGATGATACAAGTAGTAAATATGCCGAGGAGCGCGAAGTGAAAAACGTGTTGGTAGTTGCTATTTCTTCTAACAAAGGCCTGGCAGGTGCATTTAACACCAATATTGTAAAGGCTGTTAAGTATAAAGCCAAAAACGATTATAAGAATAAAAACATAGACCTGTACACCCTGGGTAAAAAAGCCAATGATGTACTGAAAAAGGACTATGAAGTCTTTAAGAATAACAACGAAATTTACGACGATCTTTCTTTTGAAAATGTTTCAGAGATTGCAGAAGAACTGATGGAGTTATTCTTAAACGAGAAGTACGATAAAATTGTGCTTGTTTACAATCAGTTTAAAAATGCGGCTACACAGATAATACAACACGAGCAATTTTTACCCATTGAACAGTTTGAAACTGAAGGTAAAAAACAACTCGATTATCTTTATGAGCCTTCAAAACTAGAGATTGTAAAAGATCTTATTCCAAAATCTTTAAAAATGCAGTTGTTTAAAGCACTCAGGGATTCTTTCGCTTCAGAACACGGAGCGCGGATGACGGCGATGCACAAAGCAACAGATAATGCTCAAGAGCTAAGGGACGATCTTAAACTGTCTTACAACAAAGCGAGACAGGCTTCTATTACCAATGAGATCCTTGAGATTGTGGGTGGGGCCGAAGCCTTAAACGGATAGGTCCATTAAAAATATTTCGGGAAATTTTCCGTTTTAAAAACCCGTAAGTTCGCTACGGGTTTTTTATTTGGTATATATTTTGTTTTGTACTTTTAACCTGCATTATTCATGATTTCCGGAGACTATAGCAGATTAACCCCTCCCGATATTTCCTCGGGATAGTTGCACCCATTTTTGAGCATCAAAAATGTTGGTAAAACTTAATCGTAATAGGGCATTTAGTTTAATTTTGTGAATATTCCGGGTTAAAACAACAAACTTTCTATTATGAAAGCCCATAATGGGCAGTGGGTAAAAAAGATTGATACCAACAGCCAGAAATAATAATCTGAACGTTAAATTTTGTATAGATGAAACCAGCATGATGCTGGACGCAAAAATTGGCAACATACAGGAAAATGATTTAAATTATGAACCAACTTGTCCAGCTTGGTGCAAAAAAATAAACACATGAAAAAATTTCTTTTTTTATTCGGCAGTATATTCGTATTTAGTATAATTACCGCATGCGGTAGCAAAAAAGAACTTCAGGAACGGGCTCCTGCGCAGTTTCAGGACGTATATTATACCAATAGTGAAAATGGAATAAACCTGCACATTCCCGTAGCAGTTATCCAGGATAAGCGCGTTAGTTTAGATAGTGTATATTTTAGGGGAATGCGATCTTCTTTAGTTCAGGATAGTGAACAGAAGAACCTTTATACCGCCGCTTTTAATACGGCAGACGGCATGAAAATAATGAGTTCTGATCCTGCGGAAGAAAGCAAAAATACCCCGCCGCAAAAGCCACAAAAAGCTCCTTTTAAAATTGCTGATGATGAAGCAGTTTTGGTTTTTAAAGAAGAAGGTAAAACCAATTATTACAAATTAACAGGAATAGAAGAACAAAACTAAACCTAAAACTTAATCTAGCTTTCGGTTGGGTACTTTCAAAAAACTCTTTCAGCAAACGTTTATCTATGGGCTCGCCACGGTATTGCCGCGTATGCTAAATGTTTTAATGGTTCCCCTTTACACCCACGTATTGCCTAAAGAAGAATATGGCGAAGTTTCTATAATTTTCGCCTATTTTGTTTTTTTTAATGTCATCCTTGCTTACGGGATGGAAACCGCATTTTTTAGGTTTTACAATAAAATGAAGAATAGTAGGGAGGTTTTAAGTACTTCCGGTTGGTCTATTGTAGGCACCTCTTTAATTTTTTTCACCATCGCTTTTTTGGCGCAGGACTTTATTGCTGAAATTACCAAAATTCCGCTAAAATATATTCAGCTTGCCATTTGGATCCTATTTTTAGATGCTTTGGTTATTATTCCGTTTACGTGGCTGCGGGCCGCCGAAAAACCCATGCGTTTTGCTGTAATAAAGCTCATTAATGTTTCTATAAATCTGGGCTTAAATGTATTCTTCCTATTGTATTTGGAAGATTTGGCAGGAGAAAATAACGTTTTCCAAAGTATTTATGTACCCGATTTTGAGATCAGCTATATCTTTATTTCCAACCTGGTAGCGAGTGGGGTTACCCTTTTACTCATGCTGCCTTTCTACTTTAAAATAGATTTCAGTTTTAATAGCAAGTTGTGGAGATCTATGATGTCTTATGCGTTTCCGGTCTTGATCGCAGGCCTTGCATTTTCGGTTAACGAAGTTTTTGATCGTCTTATGTTAGATTATCTGCTGCCCCAGGATATTGCGCGAGCCGAAATTGGCGCTTACGCCGCTTGCTATAAATTAGCCTTGTTCATGACGCTTTTTGCTACGGCTTTTAGATTGGGGATCGAGCCTTTTTTCTTTAGTCACGCAGATGCCAAAAATGCCAAAGAAACTTATGCCATCATCACAAAATATTTCGTTGTTTTTGGAAGTTTTATCCTGATAGCCGTGATTGTTTTTATAGATCTTTTAAAAGAACTTTTAATCCAAAACAGTNCNTANTGGGAAGCCATGCATATTGTGCCCATTATTTTACTGGCAAACTTGTTTCTGGGTATTTATCATAATCTCTCGGTTTGGTATAAAATTACAGATCGCACGCGGTATGGTGGGTATATTTCAATAGTAGGTGCATTGTTTACCCTGGTGCTCAATATTCTGCTTATTCCAATTATTGGTTATACCGGTTCTGCAATCGCAACTTTAGTGGCTTACGGGCTTATGATGTTACTTTCCTATTTCTACGGAAGAAAATATTATCCAATTCCCTATAACCTCAAAAAAATAGGCGGCTATTTAGTTATTTCCGTTCTATTTTCGGTATTTTCATTTTATGTTTTCCGCGGAAATTATTTCGTTGGAATAAGCTTATTATTAACCTTTCTTGTATCAGTATATTTTGCTGAAAGAAAACAACTTATTAAAATTATACAATCTTAACTATGCAAATAAAGATTATAAACAAGTCGGCACACAAACTGCCGAATTATGAAACCGAAGCTTCTGCAGGAATGGACTTGCGTGCCAATATTTCTGAAGCTGTTACGTTAAAACCTTTAGAAAGAACCATTGTGAAAACCGGTTTATTTATAGAACTTCCGCTAGGTTATGAAGCCCAGGTAAGGCCCAGAAGTGGATTAGCAGCCAAAAAAGGAATTACAGTGTTGAATTCCCCCGGAACCATAGATGCCGATTATCGCGGAGAAATTGGGGTGATTTTGGTGAATTTATCAAACGAGGAATTTACTGTAGAAAATGGCGAGCGGGTAGCTCAAATGGTCATCTCGAAACATGAACATATCTCCTGGGAAGAAGTAGAAACCCTGGAAGAAACCACTCGTGGTGCCGGCGGATTTGGAAGTACCGGGAATAAATAAAAAAGCTGGCCATCCTGAGCTTGTCGAAGGATACCTTAATCATTTTTAACCTTCGGGTTATTTTTTGCGGAAAATCAATTATAAACTGCATTTTCGGTTTACGAAAATGACAAATTAATTTTATGAAAATTATAGTGCCTATGGCGGGTCGGGGCTCACGACTTCGTCCACATACTTTAACAGTGCCAAAACCATTAATTCCGGTGGCCGGCAAACCAATTGTACATCGGTTGGTAGAAGATATTGCAAAAGTGCTTAACCAACCTATCGATGAAATCGCTTTTATATTGGGCGATCCTGCATTTTTTGGAGATGAAATTGTAGAAAGTTTAGAGACTTTGGCAAAAAGTTTAGGCGCAAAAGCTTCTATTTACAGACAGGATGAACCTTTGGGAACTGGGCATGCCATAATGAGCGCTAAAGAATCCCTTTCGGGACCTGCTGTTGTAGCTTATGCCGATACCCTTATAAAAGCCGATTTTAAACTTGATGAAGAAGCAGATGGGGTGATTTGGACCAAAAAGGTGAAAAATCCGGAGGCATTTGGGGTGGTAAACCTTAATGAAAATGATGAAATCATAGAACTGGTAGAAAAACCAGAAGAATTTGTAAGCGATCAGGCTGTTATTGGAATCTACTATTTTAAGGATATTGCCGTTTTGAAAGAAAAATTGCAGGAAGTATTGGAAGAAAACCTAATGCACGGTGGCGAATACCAAATAAACGATGGCATTAAGAAAATGATGGCCGAAAAAAGAGTATTTAAAACCGGTACTGTTGATGAATGGATGGATTGCGGCAACAAAAATGTAACCGTAGAAACCAATGCCAGGATGTTGAATTTCTTGCATAAGGATGGAGAAAAATTGATTTCAGATTCCGTTAAGATTACGAATTCAGAAATTACCGAACCTTGTTATATTGGTGAGCATGTAGAACTAATTAATGCTAAAATTGGCCCTAATGTTTCGGTTGGAAACGGCACCAAAATAATAGATGCGGAAGTTAAAAATAGCCTGATTCAAACTTTTGCTGAAGTGAGAAACGCAAACTTAGACAATGCGATGATCGGGAATTTCGCTAAGTTTAATGGCGATTTCAGCCAAATAAGTATTGGGGATTATTCAATTTTAGAATAAAGCTGGTGGAAGCTTTAAGTATTGCCGAATGATGAATCCTGCAAGGTTTCAAAAACCTTGCAGGTATGTAAATTCAGAATATACCTACAAGTTATAGAAGACCTCGCAGGAGTGCGGAACGACAATTTAGAAAGATGGAAGTTAAGGGTATATCGCTATAAAATTTTGGTCCATAATAAGTTTATATGAACAAGAACGTCCTTCTTATGTTATCACTTTCGGGAGCTTTATTTAGTTCTGGACACATTTGCGCCCAAGATAAGGAAGTTGTTGCTCAAGAGATAAGTCAGGATGATTTAGGAAACGTTACCGATGAATTTCAGGAATACTTTTTTGAAGCGCTCAAACAAAAAGGAATTGAGAACTATGAAAAAGCCTTGAAAGCTTTGCGAGAATGTGAAGAGTTGGAGCCGGAAAATGCAGTGGTTTACTTTGAAAAAGCCCGAAATTATACGGCGTTAGAAAATTATGAACAAGCCATTTTAAACCTGAAGAAATCGCACGAACTGGCCCCGGAAAGGGAAGATGTTTTAAATGAGCTCTATAAAAATTACACCCGGGCAGAAAGGTATCCAGAGGCTATTTTAAGTCTTAAGAAACTAATTGAAATTGATCAAGATTATAAGCAGCAACTAGCAAACCTCTATTTACTTAATCAGCAATATGATAAAGCCCTGCAAACCATAGAGGAGCTGGATAAAGAACGGGGTTCAAGTTCTTATCGCAACAAACTACGGCGACAAATTTATGCCAGAACGGGAAATATTGAAGCTCAAATAACGAATTTGGAAAAGGCGATAAATCAAAATCCCGAGAACGAAAAAAACTATCTCAACCTTATTTATATTTATAGCGATCAGGGAAATAATAAAGACGCCTATAATACCGCGCTAAAATTGCAGAAAACCATTCCGGGTTCGAACCTGGTGCATTTGGCGCTCTACAAATTTTATTTGGATAGGGAAGAGCCCGGTGAGGCTGTGAATTCCATGAAAATTGTTTTTGAAAGCGAAGAGATAGATGCGAAATCGAAATATAAAGTATTGAATGATTT
>JGI1221J11331_1000662_pt1 | contig 11453 bp, 9 predicted proteins | sample LakVidmifraction_4_FD_11331 | JGI IMG/M metagenome (IMG submission 11331) | reverse complement strand
CAAATGTCGCATAAAATCCGTTTCTATTTAGCTCATTTCTTGTCATAAAATTTAACCTAAAGGAGTACTCGGGATGCTTAAATTTTCTTCCTAAACTGAACTAAAAATAATTCAAATTTCCAATACGACATTGAAAAATTAAATTGGTATAAGATTGAGTTCACTTTGAAAAGTCTGGGGATGGTTGAAATTCCAGAGTGAACCCAATATTAATTTTTACTAAAATTTACTTCCAAAAAGCTGAACATCTTCTTTTGAAATTTCGTCGCCCCCAAGAATAACAAGACGTTCTATGACATTACGCAATTCACGAATGTTACCACGCCAGTCGTAATCCTTTAGCGTATTGATAGCTCCTTTGGTAAATTCTTTTTTATTGGAGCCGTGTTCTGCCGAAATCTTTTCGCTAAAGTAATCTATAAGCAAAGGAATATCTTCCCGCCGTTCATTTAAGGAAGGCACCTCAATTAAAATCACCGCCAACCGGTGATACAGATCTTCCCTAAATTTTTTCTCTTCAATCTCCTTCTTAAGGTCTTTATTTGTGGCTGCGACCACGCGCACATCTACTTTAATATCTTTGTCGCTACCCACTCGCGAGATTTTATTTTCTTGCAAGGCTCTTAAAACTTTGGCTTGGGCAGAAAGACTCATATCTCCAATTTCATCTAAAAAAATTGTACCACCATTAGCAGCTTCAAATTTACCTGCTCTATCTTTATTAGCCGAAGTAAAAGCACCTTTTACGTGCCCAAAAAGTTCACTCTCTATCAATTCTGAAGGAATAGCCGCGCAATTAACCTCTACCATGGCAGCCTTAGAACGTTCACTTTTTTGATGCAGCCAATGGGCAACCAATTCTTTTCCCGTTCCGTTTTGTCCGGTTATTAATACGCGGGCATCTGTGGGCGCCACTTTCTCAATTAGATCTTTAATTCTTTGAATTTCGTCAGATTCCCCAATCATCTCAAAATTCTTGCTCACTTTCTTCTTAAGCCTGGTATTTTCTACTACCAGCTCTTTTCGGTCTAACGCATTCCTTACTGTATTGAGTAAGCGGTTAAGATCTGGGGGTTTAGAAATATAGTCAAAAGCTCCCATTTTCATGGTGTTTACAGCCGTCTCCAAATCTCCGTGACCAGAAATCATCACCACTGGAGTTTCCGGCTTAATTTTCATGATTGCCTCCAGGACTTCTACGCCGTCCATTTTGGGCATTTTAATATCACAAAGAACCAGGTCATAGTCATTATCTTTTACTTTTTCTGTTCCTTCCAAGCCATCTTCGGCCTCTTCAACCTGATAATCTTTATTTTCTTCAGAAAGAATTTTCACTAAAACCCTTCTAATTGCTGCTTCGTCTTCAATTAATAAAATTTGTGCCATATTATAAAATACTAAATTTTAAGCCTCCGCGGGCGTAAAAAGTGTTGTTATCGTCTATTGTATATAAATCTTCGTGATCGTCATCCCTTAACCGAATATCATTGATAATAGTATAACCGGCATAAGCGTAAAACGAGATATGATTTGTGAAATTATACTGATATCCCAGTCCGCTTAGCAACACTGTCATGGAAATATTTTCTGCCATTCTATTCGAGTCTGGTTTGCTTCGAAGATACGGATTAAAATTTTCCTGAATATTGGCGAAAAATCCATCTAAGGTTATAAAAGCTTGAAATTCATGTTTATCTTCAATATAGTATTTAAGATTGGTTTTTGGAATTCCCAGTCCATAGGCCAAATTAGCCTTAAATCTTTTATAATAGTTAATCACCGGTAAGGGAAAAGGGAATCCCCGGGTTGTAGAATAGCTCAAGCCAAAAATTAACCTCCAGGGGGCTGCATTAGCTTTCTCTTCTTTTGTCTTTATAAAATAAATGGCCCCGGTGTAGATAAAATCATCTTTTACGGTTTTTTCACCGCTAAAATTAGAAGCTGCCTGTAGCCCTCCTTCAAGTCCAAAACGCCACTCCTCGTTCATTTTAAAGGTATAGCCTAATTTGCCTGTAAACGATTGAAACCTATCCAGGTGCTTGGTAGAAAAAAATTCATCATTCCTATATTTAAAATTCACGCTCCTATATTCCAGCCCCGGAACCAGGTAAGCTCCTTTATCATTTAAAGCTATTGGAAAATTGACAAAAGTTCGAAATCTTCGGAAAGAATTATCTGAATTTGATTGCGGAAAGTAAGTATATTCAAGCCGTGCCAAATCGGTAGATTGAGCCTCGGCCGGGAAAACCACGGGCACCAGCAACAAAAAAAGTACTAAATTCCAGAAACCAACAAGATTTTTCGATACACCTTCTTTCATCACTTCTTGAGTTAGCCCGATACCTTCTAATTTTTGCATTTTCAATATTTAAGCCACTTAAAAAGCTCTTTATAACTGGCTTTTTTCCCATACATAAGAATGCCCACGCGATAAATTTTTGCAGCCAGCCAGATTACTCCAAAATTAGTGATTAATAAGATTCCTATAGAAATTGCGAGCTCCCACCATGGAACTCCAAAAGGAATACGCATAAGCATAACGATTGGTGAGGTAAGCGGAATCATAGAAAATATGGTGGCGATGCTTCCATGCGGATTTTCTATTACCGAGAAGAAACCTACATAAATTCCCAACATTAACGGTAAAATTACTGGAAACATAAATTGTTGCGTATCGGTTTCGCTATCTACGGCTGCCCCTATGGCAGCATATATAGCGCTATAAAGAAAATAACCCGAAATAAAATAAATAATAAAAAATATAACGAGGCTCAAAATGGGTAAATTAAGTACATCTAAAACCAGCTGGGCTATTTCGGGCTGTGCTACTTGTTCTATAGTTTCCAGTTGGCTTTTTTGAACGCTGAACAAATCTATCCCCAAAACATAGAAAGAAGTTAAAGCCAAAACTCCCCCTAAAAGTAGCCAAATAGTGAATTGGGTAATTCCTGCAAGCGAAGTTCCTACAACCTTCCCCATCATTAATTGTATGGGTTTTACCGAAGAAACGATAATTTCTATAATCCGATTGGTCTTCTCTTCTATTACGCTACGCATTACCATATTTCCGTAGATAATAATAAACATCATGAGCAGATATCCGGCAGCGCCCCCAAAAAACATTTTTATGTAATTGGACATTTTGGAGGTGCGCTCTCCCGAAAAATTCTGGATTTGAATTTTCACCTGCGTTCTGGCTTGATCTAACTCTTGAACATCTACACCTCTCTCTACGAGTTCCTGTCTGGTTAACCGATCGGCAATTGTTTTTTCCAGAGCTTGTATGGTTCCAAAGCCGGGGGATTCCTTTCCATAAAACTCTACATTTCCTGTCCCTTTCCCTACATTTTCGGGAATATAAATGAGACCATAATAGCCCTCTTCTCTAACTAAGACCTTAGCCTCTTCCAGGGTTTTAGCAGAAAGATCCAGGTACTGTACCTCTTCAGCATTTGTAAAATCTGAAGAGAACATTTCTGTTTCATCATACAAACCGATAATTCGCTGCTCACTACTATTCAGCATACTTAAATAGGCAATAAGAGCGAACATCCCTACCAAAATGAGCGGACTTAAAAAAGTCATGATGATAAAGGTTTTATTCCTTACCCGAGCCAGGTATTCCCGTTGAATGATCAATTTTAAATTACGCATTTTGAGTAACGGTTTTAATGAAAATATCGTTTACTGAAGGGATGACCTCTACAAAATGATTTATCCTTGCTTTTGAAAGTAGATAAGCTAAGAGTTCATTTGGGGTTTCGTGATCCTGAAGCTGAATAGTCAATTTTAAATCCTGATTTATACTTTGGAATTTAGCCTTACCAAGCACAAATTTTTCATCTAATTCTTTTAGCAAAACTGCTTCATCTTCGGCCTCCAGGCCAACTTCATAAGTATTGGATTTATACTCCCGTTTAATTTCTGAAACTTTTCCATCCAGTAATTTATTTGATTTGTGAATTAATGCCATAGAATCACATAATTCTTCTACACTTTCCATTCGGTGGGTAGAAAATAAAATTGTAGCACCTTCTTCTCTAAGCTGAAGTATTTCGTTCTTTATCAGTCCGGCATTTATGGGATCAAACCCGCTAAAAGGTTCATCAAAAATCAATAGTTTAGGTCTATGCATCACGGTAATAATAAACTGCACCTTTTGGGCCATTCCTTTAGAAAGCTCCTGAATTTTTTTATCCCACCAACCCTCAATTTGCAATTTCTTAAACCAATATTCCAGACGATCTTTGGCTTCTGCTTTAGAAAGTCCTTTTAAACGAGCCAGGTAAACAGCTTGCTCTCCCACCTTCATAGATTTGTAAAGTCCGCGCTCCTCAGGTAGATAACCTATATGGGCAATATCTGTAGGATGCAGAGGCTTCCCATCTAAGAATACCTTGCCTTTATCTGGCATGGTTATTTGGTTAATTATTCTAAGAAGCGTGGTTTTTCCCGCACCATTGGGTCCCAGAAGGCCAAAAATACTTCCTTGTGGAATGCTTATCGAAACATTATTCAATGCGGTAAATTCGCCAAAACTCTTGTAAATATTTTCTGCAACCAGAAGATTTTTCATATAAAATATTGGTAAAAATAAGTAGTAGGCAGCCAAAGTGTTTAAATGCCAAAGCAAAACTACGGGATAAAAACTCAAGAATAAAAAAATTAGACACGAGCTCTGTCACTAAGAAGATTAGAGAGGCACCAATGCACTTCAAATCTCACTTAGTGAGTAAATATATTGAAATAGGATGAGAGATTTTTTTATTCAGTTAAAAATATTCGATTTCGTATTAAGAACTCGTCTCAACTTTTTCTTTTACCTACCTCCGAGGGTTCGGGCGCTATGCTACTCTAAAAGCCCTTATTAGGAAACAAGAACTCTCATTCTCGGTTTTAATCGGAATGTCAAGATGAATTCAATATGCAAAAAATACATAAAGAAGAGGCTGTCTTAAAAGTAAAATGCCAAAGTCATTTCGAACGAAGTGCAGTGATCTACCAGTTGATTACCAGTAATTTGTAGATTACTTCGTGCCTCGCAATGACGGTTATTGGCACCTTTAAGACAGCCTCTTTAAGATTATTAGGTGTTTTAGATTTAATTGGTATCGGTGGTTACCTGGGGGCCAATCCCACTTAGCTCCTGGTTGTAAACCCATAATTCCTGGGTGAAACCGTTGGTAATAGTCCTCCATTCATTTAAAAAAGTTTCAAAACTACCTGCACCATTTACTTCGTTATATTTATCTTTTATTTTTTGATCTATACCTAACCAGGAGAAATCATCAAAGAAATAAACCATCGATAAATCCCGTCCCTCCTTGGTGGAAGAAAATTCGTTGGTGTAAATTCCGAAAGGCATTCCGGACATTTTCTCTTTAAGAACTTTAGAAATTTTCTCGAGTCCGTTTTTCATGCCGTCTTTTTCACCGCGCTTCATATCCCAAACGCTCACTTTTAATTTGTTCATTTCAAAATTTGGCGGAAAATTAGAGTAATTATTATGAAATCGCCAAAAGGNCATGTCTCTTTCGTTNTCCATATAAGGGAGAACATTGGTTGTCCAATCCTCATCGTGAGCATCCTGGTTTTGCATGGGCTGGTCTAAAGCGCTCCAGGGCATGGGNCCCATAACGGCCATAAGATCATTAGCATTGGGCCCGTTCATAATATTAAAAATACGAACACCCTTAATTCCCCCNGAATGAAACTGGTCGTTATGATTTTTCATTCCTTCTGAGAATTCTTTTGTTTTATCGCTTTTTGCGGAAAAGACAGTAGTTTTTATAACAAGATACTCTTCACTGCTTTTCTGTTCGGTTTGGGAAAATACTAAAAAAGGAATTAGCATTATCCAATAGAAAATTGACTTCATAAGCTTTGATTTTTAAAATTAATAAAAATAAGTTATGATAGAGAGGATTAACAAAGTAGGTTATATAAGTTACGGAAAAATAGTTTAATATACTTCCTGTTATCTTGTTAAATTAAATATTTTTTTTTGAAGGAACGCTTTTTTAGAGTGATAGCAGTGAAGTTTTCTTTTAGTAGGGTAGTGGTTTAACTAATTGAAGGATGCTTAACCTATAAAAGATTAAAGTCCGTCGCGATAATTATCGGGACTGCAAGAGTCAAGAAAAAAGACAGAATTCAACTTAATTATCATCAGTGTNTATNATAAAACTATACGGTCATTTTTTCCAAAGCAGGGNATAAACAATGAAAATGCTTGAATTGCCTATCAATTTTCATATTTCATCAAGGCAAAAGAACTTTAGGGAACAGTTAATCTAAAATAAAAAGAGGCTGCCTTAAAAGCGAACTGTAAACGTTATCACCAATATTAGCACTTTTGAGGCAGCCTGCGTTGTTAAGGGGTTTTCTCTATATTTTAAAGTCCAAAACTTAATGATAGAATTACATTAGAAATATCCCTATCTATAGTTGCGGTATTGGTTAAGCCCACTTCATAAAGCCTGGGGTTTTCTTCGTAGCTGGAATTGGTGTAGGCAAGGTCTAATTTTATGCTGCCAAAATCGTAACCCAGGCCGCCTGAATAACCGGTGAGGTCACCAACTGTGGTTTCATTGGCATACGGACTTTGCTCGAATCTATATCCTCCTCTAAGGCTCCAATTATTTATCCGGTATTCACCACCTACTCTAAAAGTAGAAGCCGCTTGAAGTTCGTCTGAAATTATTTCATTTTGAAAATCAAAATCGGGTTCATTTTTGGGTCTAAATTCGGTAGCAGAATAATCTTTGTAAGAATAGTCAAAACTAATAAGCCCTCTGTTCCCAAAGATTACCGCCAGACTCCCAGTTAATTTCCCGGGTGTTCTTAGGGTGTAATCTGGATACACGTTAACTATATTAGGATTTACCACCGCTCGTTCACTCGCACTGTTATTGGTTTCAAGATACTGCGTGTTTTCTTCATTAATATTATACCAGGTAGGCGATTCGTAAGATGCTCCAACTCTAAACAAGTCACTTATTTTAGCAATTGCACCAAGTTGAAAAGAGAAACCGTCTCCGGTAGTGCTCAAGTTATTTTCAAACCTAACTTCGTTAGTTTGGCTGCCACTGTTTTGGTTGGTTTCTATAAATCTTGTGGACCTATCATAATTTAGAAAATGGGTGTTCAGGTTGGCGCCTAAATAAAGAAAGTCTTTATATTGTGTTCCAAAATTAAAACTGAATTTCCCATTTAAACCGGTAGATACCTGGCGGTAGTTTTGATCGAAATATCCCGGACTAATAAAAGACTTATAATCGGTATTTTCCGGCGTATTTTCCCCGTGATCTATTACAAAAGCCTGGTACCCCAAAAATGCCTGCTGGGTTCCGTAGCCCTGGTTTTCTCCTAAAAACCTATATAGTTTTGTAATGGTTTCATCTTCCCTGGTCTGTAATAACTTTAGGGGAGTTCCCTGGGCGTAGTTAAGAAAGTATTGATCTATAGAAGTTTGGCTGGTTCCCCTGGCCACAAAAGCATCATCATAATTATTGGTGGTGCCATAATTTACACCCAGGCTAAACTTTCTCCAGGGACTATTGCTACTTGTATTAAAGATAAGCACTCCGCCGGCTTGGTTGAAGTTTATTTCTGAATTATCATTGCTGGTATTGGTACCGAAATAATTCACATCGTTATTGTTAAATCGATTGCTTAAGGTGATGGTTCCGAAGGAATTAAGAAAAACCGCGGAAGACGCCGGATTTACCTGAAGTGCAGATAAATCTCCTCCCAAAGCGCCAAAAGCGCCACTCATAGCTCTAAACCTGGCGGTACCATTTAATCCTTCAGAAGAATATCTATAAGCATCAGTTATATTTTGGGCCTGAGATCCCGCTGTGATTAGGATAGTTCCTAATATTAGAAATATCTTTTTCATAAAAATATCTTTTTCAAATTTTATTCAGAAAAAACCTTACAGGTTTGGCTGTAAGGTGATTTCTATCGTTTGCTTTTTAAATTTTAAACTATCCTCTCCCGCCGCTTCTGGAAGAAGAAGAAGAACGACCGCCTCCAGAGCTTCTGGTTCCGCTAGAACTTCTAGAGCTACTGGAAGAACGTCTTGTAGATCCACTACTATTTCTTGAAGAATTGGAGGATCTTCTAGTAGTGTTATTCGACCTGGAGCTACGGTTAGAACGGTTGATATTTGAGTTTCTACGATTGGCAGAATTGTTTACTCTTGCCGGTTCGCTTCTACGGTTAGACCGGTTGTAGGTTCTAGAATTATCACTATAACTCCGGTTATAACTTCTATCAGAATTTTTATTACTTCTAATAGCTCGAACGCTTCGGGAATAAGAAGATTCATTAGACCTTAAACGAGAGTTACTATTATCCCTTCTATAATCAGAATAACTGGCTCTTCGCCCATCATGGTATGCTACATCTCTATAATTACCGCTGTGGCCATAATAAGGATTGTTTAAATAACCTCTTCTCCAATAGGGGTTGTAATAGTTTCCGTAACCATAGCCATAGCCATAACCGTATCCATATCCATAACCTCCGTAACCGTAGCCACCCCAGTAAGATCCATAAGGATTATAATTGAATCCACCCCAGTATGGACTACCCCAATAGCCAGCATAACCGTAGCCATGACGATTCCACATAAATGGATTATAATATCCGCTATAGAAACCGCTGTTATAAATATTTATGGTGTAATGATCTGGGTCTTCACCCCAGGGAGCATTTCCGCCATTGTAGGTTTGCTGCTCCTCATTATAAACGGCTTCTTCAGATGAATTAGCTGAAGAATAAGATTCTACATCGGTAAAAACGATATTATCGGCCATTTGGCCATAAAACTGAGATTTTTCAGCAAAAAGATTTTTATAATAGTTCTGACCATCATTATTATTAACATTTTGAGATTGCTTGTTGGTCATAGGGGGTTGTGCTCCCGAGTCACCATAAATTCCATCTTCATAGCCGGAATATTGGTAAGAACCGCAAGATGCTAACAATANNAATAACATAGGAGCCACCAGAATAATTGCATTTTTCGGGAAGTTGTATATACGTATCATTAGCTTAGGTTTTTATTGTTGAACATTACAAAAATAGTTAGTTTTGCGCTAACTAAACCTGCATTTATATTGTATTTATTAAAAGTGCAAGATTTATGCCAAATCACAGGAATGAGTAAAAAATTGACTAAGAGAAGCGAAGATTATTCAAAATGGTATAATGAATTGGTGGTAAAAGCCGATTTGGCTGAAAATTCTGCAGTGCGGGGATGTATGATCATCAAACCCTACGGATATGCTATTTGGGAAAAAATGCAGGCCCAGTTAGATAAAATGTTTAAAGATACTGGTCACGAAAATGCCTATTTCCCACTTTTTGTTCCTAAACATCTCTTTGAAGCTGAAGAAAAGAATGCGGAAGGTTTTGCGAAAGAATGTGCTGTGGTGACCCATTATAGGCTTAAGACCAATCCCGACGATACCTCTAAATTAATTGTAGATCCTGAAGCTAAATTGGAAGAAGAGCTGATAGTAAGACCAACCTCTGAAGCGGTAATTTGGAATACCTATAAAAACTGGATACAATCGTATAGAGATCTTCCTATTAAGATAAACCAATGGTCCAATGTAGTGCGTTGGGAAATGCGTACCCGTTTGTTTTTAAGAACCTCAGAATTTCTTTGGCAGGAGGGGCATACTGCCCATGCTACAAAGCAGGAGGCCGTAGAGGAAACCGAATTAATGAATAATATTTACGCCGAATTTGCCGAAAATTTTATGGGAATGCCGGTAATTAAAGGCAGTAAGACAGAAAGTGAACGTTTTGCGGGAGCTGTAGAGACTTATTGTATTGAAGCCATGATGCAAGATGGTAAAGCATTGCAAGCCGGAACCTCGCATTTTCTTGGTCAGAATTTCGCCAAAGCCTTCGATGTGAAATTTACTTCTAGCGAAGGAAAGCTGGAAAGTGTATGGGCCACTTCCTGGGGAGTTTCTACCAGGCTTATTGGCGCCTTAATTATGACGCATAGTGATGACAACGGACTTGTATTGCCGCCAAAGTTAGCGCCAATCCAAGTGGTTATTGTTCCTATTTATAAAGGCGAAGAACAATTAAAACAAATCTCTGAAGTGGCAAACAAGCTGGCTGCCGATTTGAAAGAAGTAGGGATCTCGGTGAAATATGACGATAGGGATACCCAAAAACCGGGCTGGAAGTTTGCACAATACGAATTACAGGGAGTACCCGTTAGATTGGCCATTGGTCCTAAAGATCTTGAGAAGGGGAGTGTTGAACTTGCGCGAAGGGATACCTTAACTAAAGAATTTGTTAACCAGACAGAAGTGGTTGAGAAAGTGAAAGATTTAATGGTAGAAATTCAGGATTCATTATTTAAAAAAGCTCAGAATTTTAGAGATGAGCATATCACCGAGGTAAATTCTTTTAATGAATTTAAAAAAGTTTTAAAATCTAAAGGCGGATTTATTTCTGCACATTGGGACGGAACAGCAGAGACTGAGAACCGAATAAAGGATTATACAAAAGCCACAATTCGCTGTATCCCATTTGGTTCCGAAAAAGAGGCTGGACAATGTGTACTAACAGGAGAACCTTCTGTTCAAAGAGTGCTTTTTGCAAAGGCCTATTAATTTTTTAAAATTTTTTAAGGAACATTTGCGGCATTGAAAAATAGTTGTATTTTTGCATCCGCATTTAAGCAAACAAATGGTCCGTTCGTCTAGGGGTTAGGACGTCAGGTTTTCATCCTGGTAACAGGGGTTCGATTCCCCTACGGACTACAGAAAACACAAAAATAGTAAGTTGTGTTTTTAAAGTCCTGAAAAGGCAATTTTAAATAAATTAATGGTCCGTTCGTCTAGTGGTTAGGACGTCAGGTTTTCATCCTGGTAACAGGGGTTCGATTCCCCTACGGACTACTTTTAAAAAACAATTAAAGTAAATTTGTAATGGCAAATCACAAGTCAGCGTTAAAGAGAATTCGTAGCAATGAGACCAAGCGTCTTAGAAATCGCTACCAGCATAAAACGACCAGGAATGCAATTAAAAAATTGAAGGATTCTGAGAAGAAAGAAGCCGAAACTTTATTGCCTTCTGTTATTTCTATGGTAGATAAACTAGCAAAGAAAAACATTATACACGATAATAAAGCTGCGAACCTTAAGTCGCAACTTGCAACTCACGTTGCTGCGCTTTAATAGTATTACAGTGTTCAATTATAAAAAATGCTTTCTGCTTTTGCGGAAGGCATTTTTTATTGGCTCTATGTCAAATATAGTGGGTAATCAAATTTTAATTTCCCACAAATGAAGTAAACCATATTGATAAAATTTGTTGTATTCCGATATCCTCGTGCTCTTTTTTTAGCAAGTTGGATTTTAGAGTTTAATCCTTCAAGTATTCCATTATTGATTCTACTTTCAATATAATTAATGATT
>JGI1221J11331_1000661_pt1 | contig 11457 bp, 16 predicted proteins | sample LakVidmifraction_4_FD_11331 | JGI IMG/M metagenome (IMG submission 11331) | reverse complement strand
ACTGTATCGAGCCATAAGTAACCCGTCTCTGTTGGGTTAACAATCAGAGATTTTCCTGCATTTCCTACGGTTAGTGGTAGTTCGAATCTTGTTGGCATACTATTTTAATTTATCTACTAATTTTTCAATTATCTTATTGTGTTGTTCTATAGACTTTGTAAATTCAAAGGTAACCATAGTGTTCTTCTCGATATTTTGTGCAACCTTAGTTACGAGTTCTGTTTTTTGGTGATTGTTTTCATTTACATATCCCATGAACCATGCTTGATTTGCCTTATGTTCCTCACGTAGAGACAAAATAACTTCGCGCAATATATATCCAACAACACCAACTGAAAAAATGGCGATTCCTATTTCTTTAAAAGCTGAGATCGAAGATACATCCATAAAATTACAAAGTGATTACTTGATAAGTTGTGTAAACGTCAAGGGTTCCGTTTCCTACTGATGGGTCAGCACCTGTGATACTCAATCCCACGGCTTTATTTTCTGACATTTGTGAACCTGTTGGGTTATTTTCTGTCATAGCAGCCATTGATCCTAATGGTAATGCTGTAAAATCGGCTAGTGTCTCGTTTGATAAATACAAAGGACTTCCTGCTGATAATGATGCAAAGGCGAATATCTGATTACCTACATAAGGAGTTGTTCCTGTAGAGTTTCGTATAGTTATACCAAGTATCTGAATTGCTTTTCCTACTCCAGGAGAAGGAATAATTGTTACTGGGGCAGAGTTAAGTGTAAGTACTTGAGCACTTGATACAGTTGTTTTTAGAACTCTTGTTGAGTCAACAAAGCCTAGTTGGTTTGCAGAAACTCTACCAAGAACCTGGTTTAAAGCAGGAGACCCTAGAGGAAATGTATACGAATCAGCACCTGACTGTAGTCTGAATCCAGTCGCTCCGAGTCGTGCACTATTAGAAAGCGTACCATCATTGTATGACATTGTATAAGTTTGTGTTCCTAACCCTGTTCCAAATTCTACTTTTGTACTTATAGTATCAGTACCATCAGATATTTCCTGTGAGATTCTATCAACTCCTATTTGGAATTGAGTCACAAGAGTACCGCCATTTGATTCCATTGTTGCTGAGTAGTTATCATATTGGAAGGAAGAAAAGAAACTATCTCCAGAAGCACCAGAAGCACCCATTATTCCTACATATGAAGAGGTTCCACCAAATGCTGTACCGTCAACTAACGAAATAAATACTTGACCAACAACACCTGCCACATCTTTTCGATATGCTTTCCATCCTGGAACATTCGGAGCGAAAAAAGGAATAATATCATCACTAATAGTAATTCCTGCTATATCTACGTTCATGTTCTGCTCTCTACCCATGAATATCTCGTTTGTCACATCATTTACTGTAAAGAGAGTACTACCGGTACCGTTTCCTGCTGCATCAAAGTATGCTACCTCAGTTGGAGTACCTGTTACCGCAGTAAATGCGCCACCACCGCCACCACCTCCTGTTCCTGGTTTTGAGCTTAAAAAAGACATATTATGATTTTAGTTTTATATCTGATAAAAAATTCTTTAGGTTACTTACCATAATGTTCACCTTGTTCGTATTGCTTTCATTTACCCTTACTACATGCTCTACTGTGTGTTCTAATGCCCGTGTCTGATTGAGAAACTTTTCGTGCAAAGGGGACAATAGTTTTATGTCCTCAATAATAGACATCTTATTCCCAGAGAGAAAGGCTACCTCTGCCTCTAGTTGTAAAACGCTACTCTCAAGAATAGTCTTTCTAGTTATCATCTCTGAAAGCTCTTTGGAAATTAATAGAGACCTGTCTGATTCGTAACCATTTATTACTTCGACTGCCTTCTTGTGAGCTATTATTTCGATAAATACACTAGAATTATCAGAGTTGAGTTGTGTGTTTTTATTCAAAAGTAGGTCGTATTCTGTTCTTGCTTTTGATATTTCACTAAGGATAGCATCTCTTTCAGATGCCCATGTCTTCATCATCTTGATTTGTTCTAGTGTTAAAACTTCCATATTTAGTATCTTCGAGAGTGAGCGCATCCCCCTTTAAAGTTGACCGAAGCTGATAAGTTTATAATAAAGTCTTCACCAGGTAGACAAGAGAACCTAGGAACTCCGTCATGTCCGGGAATATCATCTTCTGTTATTCCTTGACCTGCAGCTAAGTCAAACTCTGCGAGAACTCGCGATCCAGCTAATATTTGTAAAGTAACAGGAGCATCGGCTGATCCGATAATCTCGTGAATGTAAATATAAAACTCTCCAGTTGGAGACGCTGGAACAATTATATTGTTCCCTAGTGTCGTTAGTACCACTGGGATACTTTCTACTTTTTCGTGTACATCTTGCATCATAATAATTTAAATTTTAATGGATAATCTACCCATCTATACCCCCGCTTAGGGGTATAGGGGAGAGACTATGTAGTTACACCGTCCCCAGCAGATGCCATCCATCCACGAAGGTCAGACGCACCCATAATGCTAAGTGAGTTGAAGTTCATTATAAGGTCTTGGTTACCAAGAGCATCAACAACAGCTGGCTCAGAGCGAGTTGCTAGTGCTTCAATATAAAGGAACCCGTAATCTTCAGTTACCATTGTTTTGTCAAACATGAACCACATAAGACCTGTAAGTCCTAATTGTCCGTAGTTTGCAAGCTTAACAATTTCAAAAGTGTCAGTAGCAGGAGCGTTGTTGTACACGTTGGTTTGCTGTGGAGCAAGACCTTTGTCGATTGTACCCTTGATTGTCATCGCTAGTTGTGACGCGTTTGAACCACTTCTTACAACAAGGCAGTTCAATTCTGACATAAGTGGTAGTCCACGTCCGTCTTTTTTAATTGCTTGTTGTCGTCGTGCAGCTAAGAGAGAAGAGTAAGAAAACACTGGTGATGGAGTGATACCATCAACAACTACGTTTGACCAAACTGGACCACCGTCTTCTCGTGGATGCAATGTATCCCAGTAAGAAACACCGTCGGCTCCTAATGTAGAAACCGGTGTTGATGTACCAACTGAGCTGATTGGAACCCATGTAAAAGTTGTTCCCCATCCGTTTGCCAAAAGAGCTTGACCGAAGTAGTTTTTTGCATGCTCGATAGCATCCTTTCCTTCGATGATTTTCTTCTTGACTGATTCTTTAATTTTCTTTCCTGCACTTTCGAATAGGAAGAAGTTAGATTGGAAACTAAGTCGTACTTTCTTTGTAAACTGTAACTGTGTGTAGTTCTTTGAGAATCCTTGTAGTGGCGCATCAGAAGCTCCGATACCTCCATCTATAATGATTTCTCCCATCCCTAGTCCTGTAACTCCGGTATCTGAATAGATTCGTTCTCCGTGTTCAACTTTGCACATGTACTTTAGGTACTCTGCTTCAACGATAGGCGCAACTTTCGGAGCAATAGTCTTTCGAACATTGTTTACGATTATTGCATAGTCTTGGATTGTCGACATAATATTATGAGGTTATGAGGTTATACTATTAATTAAACGAATTTGACGATTATCTTTCGATCCGCAGCAACTCCGTAAACTTCTTCTTGCTGTACGATTCCGTTTACGTTATCAGTACCAGTGTTGTTGACTGTTTCTGAGTCAGTAAGAACCATACGTTGCCCATTATGAGCAGCGTTAGAGTTGTTTGTAGAGTCTACGATGAACAAGTCATTTTCGAATATTTCGATGTATGGAACTTGTGTCAAAGAATCTGCTGCTGAGATACTTTGATTACAAAGACCAATTACTTCAGAACGAACAGTACTTGAATCTGCAGGTTGAGTAAGTCCTCCTGTAGCTTTTTCAAGTAATTCGCCCTTTACAAGCACGATAGATGCACCCTTGTTGTAGGTGTCAAGTGATCGTGAAGGGTTTTTGATTGTGTTTTGTTTAAACATAAAAGCGATATACTGAGTACATCGCCCAAATGTTTAGACACAACAAGTATTATATTTCTCCGTCTGTAAGAACGATTGCCTTTTCGCGCGACATTCCTGTTGCCTCTAGTTCGCTGATGTCAGATTCTCTTTCTTTTGAAAACCCTTCAACTGCGATAGACCCTCCTGGAAACTGCATCGCGGTCACTGCTTCGTGAACCTTAGAAGATTTAATTACCTTGTCCTCAAAAGTTTCCTCTGGTCTCACCATCGCACTATATGCTAAGTCGAGAATGTGCTTTAACTGAGTAGGGCTTTTACCTTGCCAATTAAAGTCGGAATCAATAAAATCAAAGAAAACTTCGCGGAAATCTTCATCTTGCAGTTGTTTGTTACTTTTTATAAAGTCTTCCACTACCTGCGTTGATTGAATTTTGTTGAGTTCCACAGCTATCCCTCTCTGTATCATTGACTGAGTATCTTCTTGAGTTGTATCACCATTGGGTGATGTACCTTCGTGGTTAGAAATTTCAGCTCTATTAAAATTTTCAGTGTTGATTTTTCTAAGATCTTGACGAGCCTTATAAATATCATCTTGAATTTGATTGCGCTCGTCGGTATTCTTAGCTGTCTTGCGCATGTGCACAAGATGAGATAATTCTACACGTTTCTCATAAGCAGTATCAGACTCGTTCCTCCCTTTTGTTGGATTCTTGAAATCTATTACTTCTTCAGGAGCACTTTCTTCGGACTCTTCTTGAGATGCCTTGCTAGTAGGGCTTTCTGCACCGTCTTCAGATTTGTCAGTTGACTCATCTTCAGTTTTTGCAGTTTGTTGATGATTAGTATCACCAGTTTCGGCTGTGCGACTTTTAACTTCTTCAATCTGATCGTCGATCATTTTATCTATCGACAAATCATCTTCAATGTTATCGTCACCTTGTTGAATATTTTCTGACATAGTTTACAGCTCTTGTCGTAGAGCAGGACGTGTTACTATTAATATATATTATACTACCCTTTATTCACTAATGCAACTGTGGACTATTTCTTGTAGTTTAAGTTCCTTGCTATCTTAGTTAATTTTGTCGAGAGCGAGTCTAATGTTACAGAACCTTCCGCGATAAATGACATAGCGTGAACCTGACAATCTCCACTTATTGAATCTTCCTTAGACCCTAATTCTGTTGCGAATTTAACCGGTACGACTACAGAGTAGATTTCTTTTCTGCTTTGTTTGTAAAAAAGAAACTCATCTTTAGGTGAAAATACTTTATGGAATGCGTCCACAAGTTCCTCATCTTGAACAGGTGTACCGATTTGTTTTACAAAAAAATCTGGAGCACTTGCTAGCTCTCCTGGCTCTTGACTAAATACGTAGTTCTCGTCAGGTACGTTATTTCCTACTGAACAAACAAATGAAATCTTATCTTCCTTTTTTGCTTCTACTGCCTTAACTTCTTTTTTTATTGCCTTTGCCATATTTTATTTATAGTTACCGACTACGACGGGTTCTTATTTTTCTAATGATAAATGCTTGTAAGACTTGTAAAAATTCTTTATGAAGTCTTCCATCTCTGGTTTTATTTTCTTCTTAACTTCTTCAATAAATTTCTTCGTCAGAACTTTTACCTCTATACCTTCATCAACTTTTGCAATCTTGTACGCTTGTTCTATCAGCGCAAATTCAAGAGGATAAGGATGGAAGTAGTTAAGGTTTATTTTTTCTCCTACGCTAATATTCCGGTCAGCTATTGCAGATATTTGTCTTTGTACTTGCACAATGTTGATACTATCTGTCTCGACAAACATCGGAGCGAGTAGCTGAGAGTTGACGTGCATAGCCACAATGTCTATTAGCTCGTCTGTACTTATCTCAAACACTCCATTTTCTTTTGCGGTAAATCTCACTAGTTTTTTTGCTTTTGACTCTGCTGAATACTTAACTTCAACTGTATACGATTTCGAATCATGTTTCGATCCTTGTTTTTTTTCTTTCATTATGAGTTTCTCTGTCTTATTTCTTCTAAGCTTTTCATAAATCGACCTACTAGCTGTTGTTCTGCCTCAAATGTAACTACGTTGACAACTGTTGCATGTTCGCTCCCGATGTCTACCAAAATTTCAAATTGAGTAAGACAGCTTTTGAGAATACTTATCGCAGCTTCAACATCCTTACCTGTTGCAAAACTTACGTTCCTGCTTATTTCGACTTTTTCCATTTTATTTTTATATGTTTACTTACAATCCCTGTGGTTCCTTTGCTCGACCTAGCGAAGCATTAACTGCTGCGCCAAAGGGGGATTGTGGGGTTGGTACTTCTTCCGGTGATTGTGGTTGTGTCGGGTCGGTTCCGTCACTCATGGACTGCACTCCTCCTGCCATTTGCATCATCGGATTCATTGGTGGTTGCATGGTCATTATCTGGTCGTACTGCTCTTGCGGTATGTAGTCGAAAATATTTTGACTCTGTGACTCTAATAATTTTTCGAGTGCTTTTGCCTGAGACATAGCAAGTGCAGGGTCTTGCATTCGAGACGCATAGATTTGTGTTATGGAGTTTTGAATAACAGGAAACACTGCCATATAGTTTTGCTTTTCTATTTCTCTTGAAGGTAACAGCATCGATGCTGGGTCGATGATAAAATCAACAGTCGGAGAATCGTGACCGTATCTTTCCATCTCTTCAAAAAGTCCTTTCGAGGAAACAGTTCTTGGGTCAATATTATCCATTAGGTTTCCTTCTTCGTCAAAGTCAAAATCTAAGCGTAATTTCTTTGATGCTGAAACTGCAAACCCTGTGATTTCTTCAAGTTCGTTAACCATAGGACGTGTCTCTGTAAAATATCCAGGGTTCATCTTTGTAAAGGAAGCGATGTCTTCGTCTGTGTCAAGTTGAAATATTTTTTCGAACGGGTACGTCTGCTTTATCCAAGCAACTGTCATTAGTGCATCAAGCTCAAGACCGTCAGACACTGAATTTCTTGGAGGTGTAAGTCGTTGAAATGCAGCTTCTTTCTGGATCACTGTTCCACCAAGTGTTGAGTCCACACTATTACCACCTAAGATATTATTGATACCTGTGTTTTCTTCAATAATAACCTTTTGACTATTAGAGTAACCAATTCCCGCTGAGACGTTTCCAGTAGTTCTTACCACATCAATTTCTGTTCCTGGAGATTTTGGATTCACGATATTTGGGCCTCTTTGATACGTAGCTGTTCCATTCTGAACCTGCGTACCAAAAAGCAACGGGTAAATTTCAGCTTCTATCTGTTGAGAGTTGAGAGAGGTCAGGTAAGTATAAAGCGCAGTGTTTCCTCGAATCATTTCGTAAATTCCTACACCGTAAGGGTCGTTCATATCGCGCATGAAGCACTGAGCGACCACTACAGACCCGAATCCTTCATCATTTGGAACTTCTCCATCGTAAAGCTCTAAGTCTCCACAATGGATAATAAATCGGTTAGACATAGGGTCTTCGTAGTAGCCGATAGTCACGTCAGTAAGTGATTTCTCTTGATTCTCTTCTTTTGCCTCGTTACTTGCACTAGCGTATGCCAAAAGGTGTTCATAACCTCTGGACTTCGGATAAAGTTCCATGAACTTTTCCTTATCAACATCTTTTTCGTAATAAACTTCAAACTTTGAAAACACGTCTCCGTTGTTGAACGACTTTCCAAGCCATGTTCTTCGGACATCGAGCGGTTCGCGATAAATACCATCGAAAAGTATCTTTGGAATACCTTTTCGTTTAACTTGTTGTCTCCGAGGGTACACTCTCCATGCTCCCCATCCGAAAGTCATAATGTTTTGACCTGCAGTGATTAGCATGTTCTTTCCATTACCAAGTCTATCTTGCCATGTCTTTTTCCACAGGTCGTATTGCGCCCTTGCGTAAACTTTATCGTCAGCAATAACTGTAGCGTCTGGGATTCTTCCGAATAAAATAGATGTTGCAGTGATAATTTTTGAGAAAGCGATTGGTTCCTGGAACACAGGTACCCCACTTTGGTTTTGATCTCGGTTAAGTATTTTTTCTGGATAAACATTTAGGTCGTATGCTCCTGATTCTGTTCGAGTATATGAAACGAAAGATGAAAAACCACTTGATTCATATACCTTCTGACCAAATCTGACAGCAGTATTGACAAGGTTGTCGTCTATTTCCTTCGCTAGTTGGTCGAACCGCTTGCGATACTTCGAGTCCTTCATTTCTTTTTTCTTTTTCTGCGCGTACTCAACAGCTTTTGTTTTTACAAGAGTTTTTTCTTTGTCTCCTTTGTTTTCTTTTTCAGAATCTTTATATTTTTTTACCATATATCTATTCATTATACAACTTATTTATTTAAAATCAAACTTTATTTTTCCCCAAATATCCTCTTCATGTGACTTAGCTCTTGAGGAGAGGCTTCGAGTATCTGTTTTCCTCTTTCTTGAAGAACTGCATACGCCACTGACGCTGCCATTATCACGTCGTCGTGCTTTCCTGACATTGCTTCAGCCTTACCTTTTTCATTTCGTACAAAGGTCAGCATTTCTTGCAGTAAAGATTTTGCAAAGCCATCTTTGAGTCGTAGAAATACTGCCCGTAATGCAGCAAGCATGAAAGGTCTCGTCGAGCTTGTTGTTTTCCATCCAAAATATTTTGTTACATTCTTTGTAATGTCATCAAGTACTTTTCTGTAGTAAATATTCGTATACCCTTTTTTATCAAGCGCGTCATTTACCCATAGACCGTCCTTATTGACCTCAACCGCAAGAAGTGCGTAGTTAAAATACATTCCAATGTCGTACAAGGCATCAGCAAATTCATCAGGTGGAACCTGTGATGAATATACTCCAGCACATTTTTCTGTAGAGGCGTTTATAACGTATGCTACCTGAGCATCTCCATGGGCGAGCCCTTCTGATGTGTCCCCTCCGATAATGTACTGAACTCCCTTTTGAGGCTGTTCATAAATCTCCATGTCTCCACTACTGACCGGTTGGAATATCGTCTTCCCGTCAACCCCTTTGTGTATTTCGCCCTTTATTCCGTTCTCCGCAACGTTCAACATATTCACCACACGAGTAGTTGAGTAGTACATTTGNCCGGAGTTAACAAANGCCTCTTCTGCGGTCGTTGGATATTCTTGGCGTAAAGAGTTAACCTTCTTCTCGAGTTGTAACCATTTCATGTAGTAGTAAGTAATCTGCCTGTTTGTCAGGTTGTGCTCTTGTTGGTATTCNGCCCAGTCAATTTCTCCTACGTCCATTTCTGAGACAGGAATATCTTCTGTTATTTTTTTCATCTCCATTTCATCCCACGTCCAGTTATAAAAATGAGGTAGGAATTTTACACGCGACAGCATCGGAGTAATTTTATCTCTCGTGTGCCAGTTAGATTGGAACATATCGTAAAACGATCCACCCATTCCTTCGGCAGTGGATTCCATGAATATAAAACCGTCCAAAGGTACTGAAGGAAAAGTTCCTGTAATAACCTCTATCGCTCTTTGCGGAAACATGACACATAGTTTTGCATATTCTGATACGTGAACAAGATGAAATGTACCAGACCTACCTGAAACAGAAACAGCGAGACTCGATGTCGATCCCTGTTCTTCTCCCCAGTCAATAACCACTTGAATTTTCTTTGCGGAATTTCTCTGGATTTTAAACATGGCGTCCTTCAATTCGTTAACCATGTTCCTGATAGTAAAGTCGATTTTTCTATCGAAGATTTCCTTAGCATCTTCCAGCTTGTGCGCGATGATAAGTCCTTCCTTGTTTGGCTTGAAGAGTATCTCGTCTAAAATATATAAATCAATTAACGTTGTAAATCCTAATTGGCGCGACTTCAAAATAACGTGCCTATGGTAAGGCTTTGGGATATCTAAATATGTTTCGAAAAAGTGTCTCTGTGCTCCGTTCATAATGAACACTTCCTTTTCTCCGTCCTTAGTAACTATCCAATATAAATTATCCATCCTCCATTTTTTAGAAAGACGAAGCTCTGGATTTTCGGAAAGATCCTTAAGGACTTTTCTGTGTTGCTCTAGTTGTTTTATTTTTAACATTTATGTTTTTTATTATACCACACTTAACAATAACCCCCTCAATTATTCAAGGGGGTTATATGTAATATCCAGTACTCCATCGCCAGCGGTCTTCAAGGGCTATCCAGTCACTAAGTAAAAGTCTTTGGACTGTATAATCTAAAATGATAATCTTGTTGTCGACAACGTCTACTTGGCAACCACACATTGAGCATGATGATTTCAAAAGGACAAGTCCATTTTCTGTTCTCACAAATTCAAATAAGTGTGGTGTATATCCACTTTTNGCAGAGCTTTCGCAAGTGTAAACTCGATAACATTTTTCTTTCCCTTTATAGAGAATAAATTCGTCACCTTTTTTTGGTCTACCTGCTTTTTTGCAATCTTCGCAATAGGCTGTTCTACTTATCATGTTTGAAAAGTTTATACAGGATGATTAGCATGTACAAAACTACAGATACAAGCATTACTGATACTACTATCGTTGGCTTTTCCATTAGTTCCAGTATATGAAAGGGTTAAAACTTTCTGGCGGTGTGTATTCATTCAACCGCTCTTGTATATCTATGTCTACTCCGTATCTATTCAAGATACGTTCTGCGAGAGCCTTGTGTGTTAAATCAGTTTCAAGTTCAAAGCTTCGTAAAATGTAGGCATCAATTCTGGTCAACAATGATTCGCTTGCTTTCATGTTTTCTTGTTGTTGTAATGTTCTTCAACGTAAAATCCGATTATTGCTATTACTACGATTATTGCTANGTCTGGCATTTCAANGAGTTTTTGGTTCTACTAAATTATACCATAAAAAGAAAATCCACCGAAGTGGATAATCTTTACATTAGTGATTTGCGTCATTCAGTTTTCACTTCCTACGAAGAACAATCTTTTCTATTATACCACTATTCACAGCCAACACAAATATTTTCTGGTTCCGATGGGTCATCATTACTCATACTTTTTACAAGTGCTTCTGACTCTTGTTTCTTTTTGCGTGCGATTTCTAATGCTTCTGGTGTTATTGTGATTTGCATATTAGTATTCTTATTTATAAAAACTTCTGAAATGATTTGTTCGTATATGCCCCCCAAGGTTTCCATCCACTCTCTTGATATATCTCATATGCTTTCGCTATATTGTACCTTGCGTCTTTTAATTTTTCAACATCATCGTGAACACAAGCAATCTGGAATAGTCCTGATGAACCATTACATTTTTTATGTGCTTCTGGGTTGAACGCATTTTTGTCTCCTCTACTTTCTGCCATCATAATTGCATACGCAATATCAATATCCCAGTCGTACATCGAAATATAATCACGATAGTTATCGGAACAAGCTTTTTCATCTACCGCATTATCGCAAAAAACATTATGTTCTGCGATAACTGGTTTTGGTATTATGACTACTAGTATTCCAATAAGAATAAAAATAATAGCCTTGTGTATTATGTTTTTCATTGTTTAGGAATTTAGCTTTCCTGAACTGTCCGTTTCTGTCTTTACTGATGGGCTGATAATGATCGATATACTTCTCGATCAACATCAA
>JGI1221J11331_1000660_pt1 | contig 11461 bp, 9 predicted proteins | sample LakVidmifraction_4_FD_11331 | JGI IMG/M metagenome (IMG submission 11331) | reverse complement strand
GCCTTCAAAGCTCAAATCAGCAATATCAAGTATATGTTTGTATTTTATGTTTTTTAATTCAAATAGTTTCATGGTAGCCTTTTTATGGAACACAATAGTAACATGATTACAAAACTTATATCAACCATTATTTAATTTGAATGTTTTATCCCTTGATTTTTCGGTTAATATTAGTTTTCAGGCGGTCACCGCCCGCCGCTACAGGTGCCAATTTGAAAAACAACACTAAAACTGCACATTTCTGCTGTAGCGACGGGCGTTGACCGTCGGGAAATAACATCCAACCGTAAAATCAAGGGTTCGTNTCCTTNNATTTCTGGTTGATAGGCTAAACATACATTTCGGTCAATGAAAACAGCAAATGATATTTGATTTTTTATGCTTTTGGGTGATAAATATGAAATATATATTTTCGTCGGTCAACGCCCGACCTGCCTGTGCGTAGCACGCAGACAGGCGCTACAGTACAGTGTAAGTGATACAGAAGCTAAACTGTAGCGGCGATGGTTCATCGCTTGTCTGCGTGAGTACACGAACAGGCAGGTCGAATAAAACAAGCTCCAATCAGAAAACAGGATCCGTATAACCTTAATCTGTTTTCTCTTGTCAATTCCTAAATTTTTGGTAATATATTTACGGAATAAAAAAATCACGTGAAAGATAAGGACTTTAAAGACCTTAATGTCTTTAAAGTCTTTAACGAAGGTAATGCACGCTTCCAGCTTGCAAGTGTGATTGGCAAGGCTGACGGCCCGGAATATAAACAGCCTTGCTTAATCTGTAAATATATAAAATAGTCGTTTTAAATACTCCAACGGAGTATATCATAATAGCCTAGGGTGAGTGATCCCGCCCTCACTTTGGATTTATTGGAATTCAAAGTAAGGGCGGGAGAGCGTAACCCTAGGTTGAAACACGAGCAAGGCTCGTACCTACTCACGGTAGTGTCCTCGTGAACAAAGATAAACGATAAACGAACAACGATTGATGTTGGATGTTGGATATTGAAACGGCAGTGTCTTGACTGCTAACTATCTAACAATCTAACAACCTAAAATATGAAAAAACTATTTCTAGAGCCATATTATGGCGGAAGTCATAAGTCATTTGCAGATGAATACATAAAAGATAATACATGGGAACTGCTCACACTGCCACCAACAAAATGGCGTTGGCGTATGCGGCATGCTTCAATAACCTTTGCTAATATTTTAAATGAGCAATACGCTGAATGCCAATGGGAACAGATCTTTGCAACCGATATGATGAATTTTGCTGAATTTATTGCCCTTGCACCACCAGCTGTTAGAAATGCAGAGAAAATACTATATTTTCATGAGAATCAATTAACTTATCCAGATAGTAGCAAGACCGAAAAGGATTATCACTATGCCTTTACAAATTTTGTTTCGGCAATAGTTGCAGACAGAGTCATTTTTAACTCACACTATCATAAAAATGAGTTTCTTGATGAAATGATAAAACTTCTAAAACGTATGCCTGACTATGGACATGTTGACGAAGTTGATAAGATTCGAGCAAAAGCTGAGGTATTGTATCCTCCGGCTGATATTTCTATATTAACAAGAGTTAAAAATGACATTCCGGTAATTACTTGGGCTGCAAGATGGGAAGAAGATAAAAATCCACAGGATTTTTTTGATGTAATTGAAAAGCTTGTAAAATCCGGAGCAAAATTCAGATTAAATGTTTTGGGTGGCACTTCCGAGTCCTCATCCATAGGACATCTTTTTGATAGTTTCAAGAAGAAGCACGAATCCATTATTGACACTTGGGGATTTGTTTCGCGTGCTGACTACGAGAAGGTATTAAATCTTACAGATATCTTTATCTCAACTGCAATACATGAGTTTTATGGCATAAGTGCTGTCGAGGCACACAAAGTTGGAGCATTNTGCATCCTCCCAAATCGTCTNGCNTACCCGGAAGTCTTCGAAAACAAAGACAATGTAATCCTCTACGGACAAACATCATCAGATCTTTTAGTCGCCTTAACAGAAAAATGTAAACATATTTTTTTTTGAGAACATATCAAAAAAATGATTTTCCAAAAGTTTTTTGTATTTTTCCGGAAAATATTATTGCATAGTATATTAAATTTGTTATCATGTATGTGTTTGTCTGACATATGTCAGATGTTGTCTTACATTGAATTTGGGGGTTACAATGATTGAACCAATACTAGGCTCGAAAAATGCTGAAAGAGTATTATTATATATATTAGTAAGAGAACAAGGCTATACAAGAGAAATTGCCAGGTTCTGGAATGCTGATGCCGACTCTATCCATAAACAATTGGTTAGACTTGAGCGGGGTGGGGTACTTTTCAGTACATCTTTAGGAAGAACAATAGTTTATAGCTTTAATCCTCGCTACTCATTTTTAAAGGAGTTAAAAGCACTGCTAAATAAAGCATTGTCCTTTTATCCAAAAGATGAACACGATGCTCTTCTTATTGTTAGACGTCGTCCAAGAAGAAAGGGCAAACCTTTATGAAACCTATTGGCGATATGACAAGACTGGAACTTGCAGGCTTTGTTTCCTCTGCCTTTAAGCAGAATAATATCAATGTTGTTCTTTCTGGAGGCTCTTGTGTATCAATTTATAGTAAAGAACAGTATGTATCCATGGATCTTGATTTTGTTAATGCATCATTTGCAAAACGTAGCGATATTATCAATGTAATGAAGTCTTTAAGTTTCACAGAAGAAAATCGTTATTTTAAGCATCCTGATACAGAGCTATTTATAGAATTTCCCCCTGGACCTCTTGGTGTCGGAGATGAGCCAGTTAAACAAATTGATGAATTGATAACAGAAGTAGGAATTCTTAGGATTATTTCGCCGACCGATTGTATCAAAGATAGACTTTCATGGTATTATCATAATAATGATACAGAATGTCTTGAGCAAGCAATTCTAGTTGCTAAACACAACAATATTGATCTTCAAGAAATACAAAGATGGTCAATAGTTGAAGCTAAAGATGGTATGTTTGAGAAAATCAAAGAGCTGTTAAATAAGTCTTAACTCATATCATGAATTTACACTAAAATATGGAAGCAGAACTGGAGAGATTATGGAAATTATCCCAATAGCAGAAATTACAGCCAAGTATGTGAATAATACTAATCGGCATATATATTTGACAGGAAAAGCCGGGACAGGTAAGACAACTTTTTTAAAGAGTATTGTTGAAAGTACTCATAAGAGAGTTGTTGTTGCTGCGCCAACCGGCATTGCCGCCATTAATGCTGGTGGTGTTACTCTTCATTCTCTTTTTCAATTACCATTCGGGGCGTTTGTGCCGGAAAAGATACCTTTTGATGATAGTATTACCTTCGAAATGAATACTCCAGAGTCAATTTGGAAGGGTTTTCATATGAACAAGCAGAAGCGTGCTCTTCTGCGTGAGGTAGAACTCTTGATTATTGATGAAGTTAGTATGCTTAGAGCAGATCTGCTTGATGCCATCGATACAATTCTTCGTTCTGTAAGAAGGCGCCAGGAACTACCTTTTGGAGGACTTCAGGTTTTGTTTATCGGCGACCTTTTGCAGCTTCCACCTGTTGTCAAAAACAATGAATGGGCTGTTCTTTCCAGATATTATGAGAGTGTATTCTTTTTCTCTGCTAAAGTTTTGCAGGAAGCTCCTCCTATTTATATTGAACTGGACAAGATTTTTCGTCAGTCAGATGCTGAATTCATTGAGTTGCTTGGGCATTTCCGTAACAATCAAGTTACAGACGATGATGTTGAACTGTTGAATAAATATTATAACCCTGACTTTGATGCTTTGGGAAGTGATGGATATATCCAGATTACTACACACAATAGAATTGCGGATGGTTATAATAAGAAAGCTCTTAAACGTCTTGATACAGAATTATACTCTTTTGATGCGGAAATTAATGGTGATTTCTCAGAATATATGTGTCCGGTTGATACTAAACTTGAGTTGAAGGTTGGAGCACAGGTTATGTTTATTAAGAATGATAATTCTGGTGAGCATAAATATTTTAACGGCAAGATTGGAAAAGTTACCGAACTTGGTAATGAACATATCAGGGTTGAATTTGATGATGGAAGTGAAGGCGCTGATGTTGAACAATATGTATGGGAAAACAAAAAATATAAACTGAACTCGAAAACCAATGAGGTTGAACAGAATATTGCTGGAACATTTGAGCATTACCCAATCAAACTTGCCTGGGCAATAACGGTTCATAAAAGTCAGGGACTGACATTTGATAAGGCTGTGATTGATGTGGCACAGGCATTTGCTCCAGGGCAGATTTATGTTGCACTTTCTCGTTTGACTTCCCTGAATGGTCTTGTTTTGTTGAGTCGTGTACCTAAAAATATGTTTAAAATACATGAGTGTATAAATGTGTTTGCAGATAATATCCAAAGCCTTAGTACTCTTGAAAATGAGTTGAACAAAAACATGCTACAATATGTTTTTCAGCATGTGGAGAAGACATTTGACTTTTCAAACCTATTCTATCCATTTTGGAATCATGTACAATCATATAATAAAAGTAAAGTTCACTCTAAAAAACAGGCATACAAAACTAATGCAGAGCAATTTCTTAAGGTTGCTCAGAATCTTAAAGATGTTGCAGACAAATTTCGCAGACAGATACGCAGTATTTCAGAAAACAGGAATGAAGAATCACTCAATATTCTTGTAGATCGTCTGGTGTCAGCTAAAGGATATTTTGACCCACAGCTAAAAGAACTGTCTGCAAGTCTTGTTCTACTGATTAATGAACTGTCTTCATCAAAGGGTGTGAAAACTTATACGAATGAACTTAGAGAACTTGAACGTCTGTCATTCAGTAAGTTCTCAATGATTGAGAAATCGGTTTCTATGGTGAAGTCTGTGCTTGAACATTCTGAATTTACAAAAGATAACCTGAATGGAAATGTAGAATTTCAACGCCCAATTCAAAATGATTCAAAAGAAAAAAGACTATCTAACAAAAAAAGTGCAAAGAAACCTAAAGTGAATACCAAAGCTGTTTCGTATGAAATGTATATCAAGGGTAAGTCTATTGAAGAAATTGCTACAGAGAGAGAACTTACCGTTGGCACAATTAAAACTCATATGACTCATTATGTGCATGAAGGTCAACTGGATGTCCTGAATTTTGTTGACGAGAATGTCTTGAAAAAAATAATTGATACATCAATTGCAAATAATACAGTCATAGCCGGAGAACTCAAAAGTTCTCTTGGCAACGAAGTCTCTTGGGCCGAAATAAGGATGACATTAGCTCATCTTTACAGTCAAAAAAACAGCTGACATTAATTATCAAGGCTCTGCCACGGTTTCCGTGGGTCATTTATATTTGTTCGACCCAGCTACTAAAAGAAATTAGACTATTGATTTCAAACGTAAAATGTTTTAGATTAGTAGCCGGGTCGTGTTGCTTTATTGTAACTAACCCCGCCATTATTTGCTTATAGAAAAGCAAATGATGGCGGGGCTACTAAAGTTTGACTACTCCGTAGTCTTTACCCGTTGGGCTACGCCCTGACAAGGAGGGAGGAGCTAATACGTCCCCGGCGTCCGTTGAAAATAAATATAACTCAAATAATTGTTGATTAATTTTAAATGATTATGTAAGCTTTTCTCAAAATGTAAAGGGAATATTTTATATGAATATATATGATGAATTTTTTTCTATTGTAAAAAAACTTGATGATGAGAATATTCAATATGCCTTAATTGGTGGTATTGCTTTATCTTTTTATACAGAGCCAAGATTTACAAAGGATATAGATTTTCTGCTTTTAGCAAATGATATTAAGAGTTTTAAGTTAATTTTAAATGACTTAGGTTATAAGCTTGAAGCAGAAACTTGGACGCTCAAAGAGGTCGACATAACTTTACATAGGTTGACAAAAATAGATAATGGGGATTTTTTATCAATTGATTTGTTGGTTGGTAACGATAAAAAATATGACAGAATTATTAATAATGCGGTCACTGAAAACACAGAGTATGGTGTTGTTAGTATTGCAGCTAGGGAAGATCTTATTTGGCTTAAGCAATTAAGAAATTCTAAACAGGATATAGCAGATATTGAGGCTTTGAAAAATGTCAAAGATTGAAAAAGTGATAAAAGAAATTGATAATCTTCGTGATTTTTATGCTAAAACAGAAAAATTACGTAATAGAGTCAAAAAAACAGCTGGCATAAACAAAGTGGTAGTGACGAAAAATATTTCCAATTTTATTGTTGCCGAAGATATTGATGCTTTTGACAAGTAATATGAATTTCTGAATCCTCTACAAACCCGTATTAATCAGCAGTGATTTCACTTTCTTTTATGCGCCATTGCTGAGCAGTAAATATCCAATGTCAAACTTATATCCATTGCTTTCTGAGTGATTTTCATGAAGTAGCCGTATGGTTAACTTATGTGTTTCCAATAGTGATTCATCAACAATCTTTTCAAAAACGGTATGTCCTCCTGCCCAGGCTTGAATTGCTGGTTTTTCAAAAAAGCCTTCAAGAATTACAGGTTTGTTGTCATCTAGTATAATTTCGACTCTTCCAAAATCTCCTGCATATTTCTGATAGCCGATATAGCCTGTACGACAAATGAATTCAAATACAATTTCTGCACCGGGGGTATTGCTTTGAAATCCCAGATAACCACCCTTATGATGACCTTTTTCCCATCCTTGATTTGAAATAACTTTAAGTAATTCAGCATCTACAACATTACCACCCACAAATTTTTTACTTTCAGAATTAAGGTGTTGAGGAAGCTGATTGTTTAAATTATCTGGACATTCTTTTATAGCTTCAGCAACTAGGCGTTGCAGCATTTCAGCCATAAATTTGTGTCCCGTGTTATTTGGATGAACTGCATCAGGGGATGTGTCTTCCCATTTAAGCTGACCTGATTCTATATCGGGATAAAGTGCATCGCGGTATGAGAGCATTGGCAAGTCGTAGTGTTTCCCCACTTTTATATGCTCAACCTGTTTGTTAGTACCGTTTTTGTTCATAGTAAAAATTAAAATTACTGCCGGATTATTTTTCTGACTGAGGCACTGGCGAATCAGACTTTCATATGTCAACTCAATTTCTGAGTTGCCACTATCATTTACAGCGTATTCAATTGTGATGATATCGGGTTCGTGTGACAATAAATCTTTTTTTGCCCGAAAGGTTCCAAACATGCTGTCACTTGCACCTATACCAGCATTAACAAACTTGCAGCCTGATGCACTATTTTTATCAAGCCATTTTGCAAATCTTGCAGCATAGCATTTTTCAATAGGACTGGCAGTGGCTCCTTCGGTGATTGATCCACCGATTGAACCATAAACTATGGGACGGTTTTGTGCGGTTTCGTTGAACAGTTTGTTTATTCGAGCAAGATTACCTTTTGATGTTAATCCTCGATTATATCTTTTGTCTGTTAAAATAATGTCCATATTTGCTCCACTTTGTTATTTATAATTCGAAACAGCTGTGACATTACAATATATTGTATTCTTAGACAAGAATAATTTGGATAAACAAAGTGTTATATTTGACTTCTATCTATCTAAGTATTATAATTATAACTAATTTTAACATTTAAAAGGAGTGATATGAGTGATTTTAGTCCTGATTATAAAAATATAGTTGATGCCGCTTATAACAGGGTTGCGCGAAGGTTGCCTTTGTATGAGCATAATATTAATGATGGGGTTATCGAGGCTTTGACTGGCGAGAAGTGTAATGCTGTTATTTATTCTGGTGATTCCGCATATGCTGATAAGGTTGAGGCTTTTAGGAAGTTGTGTGCTTTTTATATTGAGTATGGATATGATGTAGTTGCCTTAGAGCATTGTACTACTGGTCATGTTCAGGGTGGTAGAGCTTTGTGTGGTCAAGGTTCTTCTCTTATTCATAGTGTTGAGGATGTGAATGGTTATGATTGGGATGGGCTTGTTTCTAACTATATTAAGGTTGCAGATGTTAAATTCAGTGCTTTGAAGGAGGCTTTACCACCAGGTATGAAGGCAGTGGGGGGCGTTGGCAATGGTATTTTTGAGTTGGCACAGGATTTTACAACATTTACAGGTTTGTGCATGCTGCAATATGATGAACCAGACGCATATAGACTTTTTTTTCAAAAAATTGGTGATGTGCAGGTAAAGCTTTGGAAGTGGTTTATGGAAAAATATTCTGATGATTTTGCTGTGTGTAGATTTGGCGATGATTTGGGTTTTCATACTGCAACTCTTTTGCAGCCGGATAGTATTAGAGAAAATATTCTACCACAATATAAAAGAATCGTTGATGTTGTTCATTCGTATAATAAGCCTTTTTTGTTACATTCATGTGGGCGTATATATGAGGTTATGGATGACTTAATTGATTATGTTGGTATTGATGCTAAACATTCTAATGAGGATTCTATTGATACTTTTGATGTATGGCTTGACAAATATGGTGATAGAATTGGTAATTTTGGTGGTGTTGAAATGAATGTTTTATGTTTGAATAGTGAAGCTGAGGTTAAGGAGTATGTTACTGATGTATGTCGAATGAGTGAGGGCAAAGGTGGAGTTGCTATTGGTTCGGGCAATCAGATTGCTGATTATGTGAAACCGGAGTGTTTTATTGCAATGACTGAGGCTGTTAGAGAGTATAGAAAAAATTACTAATTATAAGTAGGGCTTCCCTATTTATAAGAGTTGGGAAAATGGATACAATGGACTTAATGGACTGGATGGACGGTTTAGCCGAGCTGGGGCTCGGCGTTCCCAGGGGGGATGTTCGCGCCGAGGCTACGCGGCTACAGAGGGAATAATCGTTGATTGAGAATCGTTGGGCGAGAAGAAATGGTAATGATGGGAATCCATGCTTCGCCTAAAAGCTACGCAGGACGCGGTGGGAGTTATGTTCTTTTGTCGGAGCCAAGCGAAAAGGACCGCAAGGCTGCTGTTGCGTTGCATCTTGCAACTATTTTACCATGATGGTCCGAGTATTGCGTTTTGATCAAGGAGTTTTTCTTTTAGGATCTCGTATGGCACATCTTTTGCAGGGACGTTCATGTCTACAGCAATACTTGCAAGGCTGCCAGCTGCCTGACCGCAACATAATGAAACGGCATTGTATCTGATGCATGTTACCATTTTTTGTTCACATGATATTGATCTGCCGGCCATTAGTACATTGTCAAAATTCTTGGAAATTATTGCTTTCATTGGTATTGCTCTAACCCCGTGAACATCTTTGCGCCAGCGTGCAACAAATTTTTCTGTGCCGTGGTCTCCATTACGGCGAATTCCCATACATATTGGTTCTTTAACTTCTGTGTTATCCAAAATGTCTTCCATGGTAATGGTATCAAGACCCACAGCATTACGTCCTGCACGTACGCCAACAGCTGCAGGGTATCTTGTTAGACGACAATTCGCAAATCCTGGTATATATTTTTTGTACCATTTGACTCCATCTTCAATTTGCTGACGCAATTCCATATCCATGCGAGTCATATCTTTTGAGCTGATTGCATCGCCATTTACAGCAGTAAGATTCAGGTGTATTTGATCAGAATCATACATTGTTTTACCCATGAAGTGATCCTGAGCTGCTATTGGAAGAGTTTTCTTCTTAACTTCTTCATTAAAAGCCTGGATTACAGCTTGTCTGTCAAATTGAGTATGATCCATCTCAAAAATCATTGTTTTTGTCATTGACTCTTCCGGTTTTGCTGTTCTGGTTTCGCCGCCAGCAAAGTTTATGACATTTGCATCAGCAGTTGCATCAATAAAAGTTTTGCCTTTAATTAGGAATTGTCCTTCAAGGCAGTTAACAGCAATAGATTCTATTTTGTTGTCTTTTTTTACTGCTCCAATAATCGTTGTGTAGAAGAGTCGTTCTGCGCCACTTTCTTCTAAAAGGTCGTTGGTAAGAAGAATAAAGCTGTGGGTATCTGTCATGACATCTCTAAATATTTCTTTGTCACCAATGAGTGTATTATCAGATCCGATTGGGTCATCAACATTGAATTTTGCTTTGCCAGCTTTTTCTAGTTTTCGGCATATTTCATCGGAAATACCTCCGGAAATCTGTTTGCCATCTATTGCCATTCCCATAATATGGGGCACCAGGGAACGTGTGAGGGTTCCACCTGGGTATCCTGCCTGATCAATGATTATTGTTTTTTGTCCTGCTCTGGCTGCAGCTATTGCTGCCCCTATGCCGCCTGTGCCTGCTCCGCAAACTACAACATCATATTCTCCGTAAATTTTCCATGTTTCTGGACTACTGAAAACTGAACAACTCATAAAAATCTCCTGTGGTTTTAAATTATTGAGGCATTCTATAAGATTGCTTGGAAAAATACGAGTTTTTTTTGATTAGTTGGGGGAGAATCGTCAGATGGGACAAATGCGACTTATGGGACGGATGTCCGCGCCGAGGCGACGCGGCTACAGGAAGGATGGACGTGATGGACAGAATGGACATTATGGACGCACACGTACGGGAAAGAAAGCACTTGCAACAAAAAGCACTGGGCTCTACATAATGTGCCCATGGGTCAAATTCAATTCGTAATTCATAATTTTTAATTCGTAATTGATTCTTACTATTCACTACAAACTATCCACTATATACTATGAAAATAGGGGGTGTTTGAAAAAAAATGCATTTTTTTGAAAAAAAGGGTTGCATTTAATTTCACATTTTAATATTCTTGCACCCGTTTTGATTATAAAAGCGAGTGTAGCTCAGTGGTAGAGCCTCACGTTGCCAACGTGACTGTCGAGGGTTCGAATCCCTTCGCTCGCTCCATTTTTTATATATAATCGAGTATTGCTCTCGATCATATTTCGGGGGTGTAGCTCAGTTGGCAGAGCAGCTGACTCTTAATCAGCGGGTCTAGGGTTCAAATCCCTACACCCCTACCATTTTTGAGCAAGACATTTTTAACGTCGGGGTGTAGCGCAGTCTGGTAGCGCATTTGGTTTGGGACCAAAGGGTCGTGAGTTCGAATCTCACCGCCCCGACCATCTTTTCTTTCCCAAGAATATATTCTGTTGATGTGTTTCCACATTTAACAGAATTTTTTTTGCCTTTTTTTTACATGAATCACATAGGGCGGCCGAGCCGCCTGTCTGCGTGAGTACACGAACAGGCAGGCAACCAAAAGAATATCGGGCGGATCTGACTGATCTGTCGGATGTTCCGCGCCGAGGCGACGCGGCTACAGAAGATTTCGCGATTAACAGTCAACGTGTGTTTTTTAAGTTGCCCTTTCAGGGCGTGGTGTTGACGTGATACTGTAACCCTAGGCGTTGCCTAGGGCTGGTATAAATTGCCCTTTCAGGGCGTGAGGTCCGCGCCGGGGCGACGCGGCTACAGAAGATTTCGCGATTAACAGTCAACGTGTGTTTTTTAAGTTGCCCTTTCAGGGCG
>JGI1221J11331_1000657_pt1 | contig 11477 bp, 9 predicted proteins | sample LakVidmifraction_4_FD_11331 | JGI IMG/M metagenome (IMG submission 11331) | reverse complement strand
GGCGATCAATCCAAATCCGCAGTTGTCTTTGAATTCGTCGGGGTGATACAGACCTGACTTCATAAGCGCCCTCTTGCATATAGATGCATTCTTATCAGCGACTTATGCACCAAAATAGCGCACAAAAATCAACCGACATTAAAAAAACGGGCGAATGATTGTACACACGTATAAACACTTACTCAAAGAGGTTTGACAATACTTTTGGGGGAAGGTTTCACTGATAAAAGCCCTGTTCGATACAAAACAGGGAGTTACCGTGCATCTGCTATTTTACTATCTGATCACAAAGCTTCGGTTGTCCGCACCCAAGGAGTGCGCGAAATTAGTGCATCGGGGAGGCGCGAGGCTNCTCTTTGGGCCTCTTCCCTAGAAGAATAGTCCCCATAAAACACCATAAACCACGGCTTGCCCTTACGCTCACCCATGGTGTAAACCATCTCATCCAGAGATGGATAGCGGGCAATAACACTCAGCGCCGTCTGCTCTAGGTTTCCGGCTACCAATTGAATCGTCCAGCGTTGGCTGCGGCTGCGCAGCTGCGCTATGCCCACATACTTACTGGCGTTTTTTGGTANAAGTCAGGTTCAGGTTCAGGTTCAGGTTCAGGTTCAGGTTCAGGTTCAGGTTCAGGTTCAGGTTCAGGTTCAGGTTCAGGTTCAGGTTCAGGATCGGGCGGGGTTTCAAGTTCTGTCAATGGCTGGGGTGTTTCGTTTGGCTCCGCATCTTCCGGCACCTCTTCTTCTACCACTTGGGGGCCTATAGTGATGCTCTTACGCACCGGCTCGGGTTTCGGGATGGCCTCCTGCTCCAAAGCGACTGTCTCGTCGTACTGCTGGGATACAAACCACCAAGAACCCCCCAAAAGCAGGAGTGCCAATGCAGGCAAGCGAAGCTGCTTAAAATTGAAACTCGGCCAGCGCTTCTGCTTTGAAGCCTCAGAAACAATGTCGAGCCAAATGCCGGGCGTTACTCTTTTCAACCGGGAAAAGCTGCCATGGCTGAGGTCGTGTATTCGGGCAAGCCGCGCAGGGCTCAGGAGTTCGTTCACCTTGCCGCCGGCTTTGTGCACTCGCGGCTCAAGGTAGGAGAACACTTCCTCCCTAGTAAGTGGGCGCAAGTGAACCTGGTGAACAGCTACCGATGAATCCTCGAGGCCCAGAAGCGTGACAAGACGATCCTCACCGACGAATACCGGAACCGCTGCCTTAGCACGGTCAGCAGCCAGAAAGCCCTCAAGGATCAGTCTCAGGAGCTCAGGCGGAGCACGATCGGCATCGTCAATGAGCAACACCATTCGCTGGCCCTTACCAACTCTGCCTTCCGACCACCGAAAAAAGCGATACACGGCTTCACGGGGGTTGTCGTCTGAACTTGCACCAGAGCGGGCTACCTGCTTAAGGTCTCTTGCCAGTGCACTGGAGCTTGTTATGGCAGCCGCAGACAGGCGGTGAAAACCTAACCGTGACGATTCACTGCGCACCAACTCTGCCAACAACCGGCTCCTGCCTGAGCCAGGGGCGCCAGTGAGCAACAGTGCCATATCACCAAAGCCACAAAGATGACGGAGCGCTTCCAAGGCGTGATGGCGCATGCCATCCGGAAAGAACGGCGTATCCATTTCCAATGGGTTATCTCTCAGACCGTATCGCTGCTGTAGTCTGGGGAATAACCCTCCACCATCCAGGCTGTTAAAGCTGTCGTCAGTCACAAAAAGTCCTTGCTGTTCAATGTTACAACGTCTGCTCAGCTTTCCTGCTGGCAGAATGCATTAAGCGTCGCCATGAGGTTTTCCGGAGACGCCTCCGATGTAACCACCGCATCGCCAACGGAACGAAGCAATACAAGCCTTAACCTGGCGTCGATGTTCTTCTTATCAACGGCCATCAGGCTCATGAAGTCTGCGGGCGTCATCTTCATCGGCGGCTGCGCTGGTAGGCNGGCCCTACGAATAATGTGCACAACGCGATCGTAATCAGCCGGGCTTATCAAACCTTCCCGTGCCGATAGATCAGCTGCCATGATCATACCAGTGCCCACCGCCTCTCCATGCAACCAGTTGCCGTAGCCGGCAAAGGTCTCAATGGCGTGGCCAAATGTATGACCAAGGTTTAGCGTAGCCCGGAGCCCGTTCTCACGTTCATCCTGCGCCACAACATCCGCCTTGCAGGCGCATGAGCGCAATATAGCTTCTGCCAGAGCTTGGCTGTCGCAGGCTACCAACTGCTCAATTGCCCCTTCCAACCAGCCCAGAAAAGCGGTGTCACGGATCAGGCCATACTTGATAACCTCAGCAAGCCCCGCAGACACTTCCTTCGGCGGCAGAGACTGCAGCGTATCGGTATCAATCATCACCACTTTTGGTTGGTGAAAAGCCCCTACCATGTTTTTCCCGAGCGGGTGGTTAATGCCGGTCTTGCCACCCACAGATGAATCAACCTGGGACAACAGCGTGGTTGGGATCTGTATAAACGGCACGCCGCGCTGGTAGGAAGCCGCCGCAAACCCAGTCATATCGCCCACAACACCGCCGCCCAGCGCCACCAGTGTGGTTTTTCGGGTGTGCCGCTTTTCCAGCAAGGCATCAAAAATCAGGTTCAGCGTCTGCCAGTCTTTATGTTTTTCGCCATCCGGCAGCACAACGGTATCCACCGCCTTGCCGGGAAAGCTGGCTTTGGCCTGCTCAAGGTACAAAGGACCGACCACATCGTTGGTCACAATCATTACTTGAGAGCCGCCAACGTAACCAGAAAGGTCGTACTGCCCCAACATGCCTTCGCCGATCATAATGGGGTAACTGCGCTCTCCCAGATCGACCGGGAGTTCATGAAGCAGGTTATACATAGTTACGGCCTTCCTTACGTACTTGCCTTTGTTGTTTCGGCGTTTTCGGATTTATTCGATTAACAAGCTGTCGAACCACAAGCCGGGGGCTTTTGCGATCTGTATACATAATAATATCGGCAAGTTCGGTATATAGCGGATCCCTGACCGCAAACAGCCGGCGCAAAACGCCTTCAGGATCGTCGTTTTGAAGCAATGGCCGGTTCCGATCTTTACGGGTGCGTTCCACCTGTTGCTCTATCGATGTGCGTAAGTAGATGACCACCGCATCTTTTTTCAACAGCGGGTGGTTTTCGGCCCGCATAACCGCGCCACCACCGGTGGCCAAAACAGACTCCGGCTCCGCAGACAGCTCGTCCAGCATCGCTGTTTCACGCAGCCGAAAGCCGCCCTCTCCTTCAACATCGAATATCCAGGGAATATTTGCTCCACAACGCGCCTCGATGATCCGGTCAGAATCAAGAAAACGGTACCCCAGCTCTCGGGCGAGCATCCGGCCAATCGTACTTTTACCGGCGCCCATTGGGCCAATCAAGACAACGCGTTTGGGCAAAGACATAACTTCCGCTCAATAATGTTCAGGCGGGTGAGAATATCACAGGGCTACAGATTGCATAAGCTTCAGGGTTAGCATCACGGACCATACAGACACAAAAAAGCCGCCGGTTTTATCGCGGCGGCTTTTTTTGCTAAGACCTTGTTATTGAACCAAGTCGTTCTTGATGATCTTCGGTGTGATGAAGATCAGCAGCTCACTGCGCTCGTTAATGTGCTCAGTGCGCTTAAACAGACGCCCAAGGTAAGGGATGTCGCCCAAGAACGGTGTTTTAGTGGTTTGGGTGGCGACTTCTGATTGGAAAATGCCGCCCAGAACGACCGTTTCGCCATTGCCAACCAACACCTGCGTGGTCACTTCGTTGGTGTTGATAGAAGGAATGCCCCCAGTCACTTCGCCGCGAGAATCCTGGTTAACCATCAGATCCATGATGATCTTGTCGTCTGGTGTAATCTGCGGGGTCACTTCAAGAGACAACACGGCTTCTTTGAACGATACGGAGGTCGCGCCGCTGGAAGAGGCTTCCTGATACGGAATCTCTTCACCCGATTTGATAGAGGCTGTCTGGCGATCTGCAGTTACCACTCGCGGCTGAGAGACAACTTCTGCCTGGCCATCCGTTTCAAGCGCTGACAACTCAAGATCCACCAGGAAGTTTTTGCTGCCCCAGCCTACCGCGAAAGAAGAAGCGCCATCGCCACTTACACCCAGATCAACAGCCAGCGCGCCTGGGAAGGTAATGCCACCGGTACCGCCACCTGCGGCATCACGTGCTTCGCCCACGGCGCCCTGAGAACCACCCACAGAGAATACGTTGTTCCCGCTTACATCGTAGCCTGCACCACCCCAGCGAACACCTAGGTTTTCTGCCACGTTTGTCTGAGCGCGCACAATGCGGGCTTCGATAGAGACCTGACGAACCGGTACGTCCCAGGTAGACACGAGGCGACGAATCTCCTCCAGCTTGCCAGTGCTTTCACGAACGCTGATGGTGTTGGTACGCACATCAGAGGACACAAAACCACGGTCAGTGATAAGCTCTTTGTCTTCCTTGATAAGCCCAACAATATCGCCAGCTTTGGCATAGTTAACCTGAATGATATCCAACCGAACCGGTGCAAGTTCTGCAATCTGCTTGGTCGTTTCCAGTTCAAGTTTCTCACGGGCGGCGATTTCATCGGCCGGCGCAACCAGCAAAACATTACCGATTTGGCGCTTATCCAGCCCCTTGGTTTTCAGAATAAGATCCAGAGCCTGATCCCAAGGCACATTCTGCAAGCGCAGCGTAATGCTGCCGCTTACTGTGTCACTGGCTACCAAGTTCAGCCCGGTAAAGTCAGCGATAAGCTGCAGTACGGAGCGCACTTCAATGTCCTGAAAGTTCAGGGAGAGCTTTTCGCCAGAGTACGGGAACTTCTGTTCACGGCGTGATTCCGCTTCCTCTTCAGTCAGCTTTTCGACGCTCACTGTGAACTGACTTCCAGACTGATAAGCGATGTAGTCGTAATTGCCTTCAGGGCGAATTTCAACCACCGCATTGCCGCCTTCAACGAAGGTGTCAATGCGACTTACAGGTGTTGCAAAGTCGGTGACATCAAGGCGACGACGCAGGTCTGCAGGTACCGCAATACCGTCCATTGTAAGGCGAATCTTGCCGCCCAACTCAGAAAGGTCAACGGGTACCCTAGGGCTGCCCAAATCTATGATAACGCGCCCTTCGCCGTTGTTGCCGCGGCGGAAATCAACGCCGGCTAGCGTATCAGGCGTAGAAGCCGATTGCGTAGCCGCCGTTGTTCCAGTTGAGTTGGCTGTAGCCGGAGCAGCTGCGGAATCACTACCAATGGTCATCACAAGAGAGTCGTTATTGCGGACTGTCTCGTAAGGCACAAGCTCAATCAGGTTAAAAATCAGGCGAGTGCGATCCTTTGTCTCTACCACGGTCATGCTCTGGGCATTACCAGATCCAAGCGAAATGCTTCGGCTGTTAAGCCCACTTGTAGTGTCGCGCAAATCTACCGCGATGCGCGCGGGGCGCTCAATGGTGTAACCCGATGGTTTGGGTGGTTGACCATCAAATTTAAGTGTCACTTCCAGGCGCTCTCCCGGTAGCGACGAAAACGACACGTCTTCCAACGTGACCGCATTGGCCAGGCCGGATAACAACCCTAAAGCAATCACGCTGACGTATACATTGAGTTTTCTGAACATCGCTAGCCTCGACCCCGAACTTTTTTGTATATGCATTTTTCTTTCAATCTTCATCCAACCGCTCCTTAGCCAGCGTCCTCGTCCAGGGTCAGAGAGCGAGGACGCTCTACCCAACCACCCTGGCCATTGGGAACGATTTCGATAAGCTCGATCCGGGTTTCACTCACACCGATAATACGGCCGTAACTTTGCCCCATGAAATTCCCGGAACGAACCCGGTGTATACCGCCGGTATTATCCCGGATCAGCGCAAATAGGCTTCCCGACACGCTTTGAAGCGTGCCCACCATACCGAGATTTTTGAGATCAAAGTTCTCAAGCACCTCTTTTGGCCGATCCAAGTTGGGCTCGACGTCACTAACCGGCTTTTCATCGATCATGGTTAGCTGAACATCAATTGGCGCCGCGAACGGTGCCCTTCTGTCTGCTGCCGAATAACTGAATGCCTCGTAAGCGCTGAACTCAGGTAATGGCTCGACATGTCCTCGAGGTTTGGCTCGAGTGTCTGCCATGAACTTATCCAGATCGGAAAAACCGCTGCCCTGGGAACAACCTGTCAGGAGTGTTACCAGACAAACACCCAGCCAGGCCTTTCCCGCATGCTTTGTCGCCATGCTCATTCTCCAGCCCGGTAGCGGTATGTACGAGCAACAACCTGCATATCAAGCTGCTCGTCGTCTCCGCCAGTTGGTTTAATGGTTAAATCATGCAGAGTCACAATTCGTGGAAGGCCTGCGACACTGCTTACAAACGATGCCAGCTCATGATACGAGCCTGAAACACGGATATTGATCGGCAATTCGGAATAGAAGTCGCGCTTTTTCTCGGACTGGAGTTTTACTTCTTGAAGCGCCAAACCGCTACCCAGAGCCGTATTGGTAATATCCTCAAGCAGCCCCGGAACTTCTGTTTCACTCGGAAGCTGCCGCACAAGTGCGCCAAACGTTTCTTCCATTTCGACCATCTGCCCTTTGAAAACCTCCAGGTTCGCGACCCGATAAGCTTTCTCTTCGTAGTTTTTGCGCAGATCCAGCTCGGTCTTCTCAACCCGATCGAGCTGCACGTACTGATCCTTGACAAAGAACCAGTACCCGCCGCCCATGATCAGGCCAAAAATGATCAAAACAACAATGGCCTTGATGGGCGCAGGCCAGATGCCTGCGTTGTTAACGTCAAGATCATTGACGTCAAATTCTTTGAGGCTTTTAAGTGAGTCCGCGAGGCTCATTATTTATCCTCCCCTTCGGGCTCAGGTGTTTTTTGTTGAACAGTCATAGTGAACTGACTGTACCCCGCACGGCGGCCATCCGCCGATGATACATTTGAGAGGTTCGGGCTGGTGAACCAGTCGGATTCATCAAACTGCCGCATCAGTGTTGATATTCGGCTATTCGATTCCGCCATACCAACGATACTCACCTGATCGCCCGTCTTCTTCAGGTCTGTATAGAAAAGGCCATCTGGCAATGTGCGTACCAGTTCGTCAAAGGCACGAACGATCACCGGGCGCTTGCCTTGCAAGTCCTGGATAACCTTCATACGGGCTAGCAACTCATCACGCTTGCGTTTGAGGCTTTCAATTTCGCGGATCTGCTCATCCAGTTTTTTGGTAGCAGATTCGATATATGCATTCCGGGATTGCTGATACGAAATACCGTTGTCTAGGTTCGAACTCCAGAGGAATGTGAGACCGGCCGCGATAATAGCGGCACCCAAAATCATCACAACAAACTGCTTCTGCTTCTCCGCTCGGAGCTCTTCGCGCCAGGGTCTGAGGTTAATCGTTACCATCAGTCGAAGCTCCTCATTGCCAAACCACAGGCAATCATCAGCGAGGGAGCATCGCTGCTCAGAGCCGATGCGTTAACCCGCGAACCGACCGCCATTTCTGCAAACGGGTTCGCGACCAATGTCGGCGTTCCAGTCTTCTCTTCCACCATTTCTGTCAGCCCCTGAATCGAAGCAGTACCACCTGCGAGCACTACGTAGTCCACCGCATTGTACTGACTGGCGCCGAAAAAGAACTGAAGCGCGCGCGTGATCTGTTGAACTACGGCCTCCCGGAACGGTGTAAGCACTTCGGAATCGTAATCATCAGGCAGCCCACCCTGTTTTTTGGCAAGCCCCGCTTCTTCGACAGACAGGCCGTAACGGCGCTGGATCTCTTCGGTAAGCTGCTTGCCACCGAAGATCTGCTCTCGGGTGTATACCGTTTTCCCCTCCGCTAAAACGCTCAGGGTGGTCATGGTTGCGCCAATATCAACGACTGCCACCACAAGATCTTCACCCTGAGAGTCGAGCTGAGACTCAACCAAGGCATAAGCACGCTCAAGGGCGTAGGCTTCTACATCTACAATTTTGGTATTGAGGGAGGCAATCTCGAGCGCGTCCTCACGGATATCCACGTTTTCTTTGCGGCATGCGGCCAAAAGCACATCGACCTGATCCGGATTCGTTTCCGAAGGGCCTTGCACCTCAAAATCAATCGCAACCTCGTCAAGGGGGTATGGAATGTACTGATCTGCCTCTAGGGCTATCTGGTCTTCCATTTCAAATTCGTTGAGGCCACCATTCATTTGGATGACCTTGGTAATGACGGCAGAGCCAGACACGGCCACGGCCACCTGCTTTACGCTGGTGCGCGACTTAGAGGCCACCCGTTTGAGAACCTCACCAACGGCCTCTACATCTGTGATGTTTTTTTCGACGACGGCGTTAGCCGGCAACGGTTCAACGGCGTAGCTCTCGACCTTATAACGGTCGCCCTGCTTCGACAGCTCGAGGAGCTTGACGGAGCTTGAGCTTATATCTACGCCCAATACTGCACTGGATTTCTTTCCGAACAATCCGAACACGCGCTCACCCTATACCTGGCTAAATGCGCCCGGCTATATGACTTATGTGTTTTTTATTTAAGAGAACTTCTTCATTATTCCGTCTACAATGTTTGCTCTCCTTGAAATGAGAACGATTGCAATGGTGAAGAGTCTCATCCTTACTTAAAGCAATTTCTCAAATGATAGACCTATATCCAACAGTTGTCAGAAAAAAATGTCCCATTTGTTGCGTACATCTCGCCTTTTTGCCTGGTTATTTCTCACCGGTCTGAGTGTCGCCGTTATCGTAGGCTCAGGCTTCTATCTTTACCTTCGTCCTGGCCTCCCCCCTGTCGAACAACTTCTGGAAATAAAACTCCAGACGCCATTGCGGGTGTATAGCAAAGACAACAGATTAATAGCAGAATTCGGTGAAAAGAGAAGGGCACCGATCACAATCGAACAGATCCCAACAATTCAGTTACAAGCCTTTATGGCAGCGGAGGACTCCCGATTTTACGAGCACCACGGGGTCGACATCAAAGGGCTGGCGCGGGCTGCAATCGAATTGGTCTCTACCGGCTCGATCCAATCCGGCGGCAGTACCATCACAATGCAGGTTGCAAAAAATTACTTTTTGTCACGTGATCGGACGTTTATTCGCAAGTTCAGCGAGATACTTCTCGCTCTTCAGATAGAGCGTGAACTCGATAAAAATCGGATTTTTGAGCTATACCTGAACAAAATTTATCTCGGCAACCGCGCCTACGGCATTGCCGCTGCGGCCCGCGTTTATTACAACAAAGCGGTAAACGAGCTCTCCCTTGCGCAAATGGCCATGCTAGCAGGCCTGCCCAAAGCCCCGTCCGCTTACAACCCGCTCGCCAATCCACAGCGCGCAATGATCCGCAGAGACTGGATTCTTGGCCGCATGAAGGAGCTCAGCTTCATAAGCGCCGACGCCTACGAGCTCGCCATCCAAGCGCCGCTTACAGCAACCTACAATGCCACTGAAGCGGAAGTCGATGCCGACTATGTCGCGGAGATGGCCCGCGCCGAAATGGTCGGGCGCTTTGGCGACGAGGCCTACACCGACGGCTACACTGTTATATTGACCGTCGACGGCACAGAACAGCAAACGGCAACAGACGTCCTCAGAAACGGGCTTGAAGCCTACGACCGCAGACACGGATTCCGGGGCCCCATCGGCCAACTAGATGCCGAAACCCTAGCGGGTGGAGACCTGTCTAGCGCCATGCTGAACTACCCTAGAATTGAATCCCTGATGCCCGCTGTTATTACAGCTGTCAACGATGACAAGGGCGAAGCTAGCGCCCACGTTCGTCGGTTTGGCCCGGCTATAATGCCGTTCGAGTCCATGCAGTGGGCCCAGCGCTATAAAACAGAAAACTTGACCGGCCCTAAACCGGAAAAGCCCTCCGATGTTGTCAGCGTGGGTGACGTTGTTTACGTTCGGGTAGAGGAGCTACCGAGCGCGCCGACAATGCCCTCAGAAGGCGAACCCTCAGACAATGCCGCGCCCGGAACTGTCGAGTCGGTCAGGGTTTCGCTCATGCAGGTACCCCAAGCTGAAGGCGCACTGATCTCACTCGAGACAAAAACAGGCGCCATTGAAGCCCTCGCCGGCGGTTACAGCTTCGGCCAGAGCAAATACAATCGCGCCATGCAAGCCAGGCGGCAACCTGGCTCAACCTTCAAACCGTTCCTGTATCTTGCGGCTCTGGAAAGCGGCATTACGCCCGCAACAATCTACAACGACGCACCGATTGTGTTTGATGATTCGGAACTCGAAACCGCATGGCGCCCGCAGAACTCCTCCGGACAGTTCTATGGCCCTACCACGCTTCGCGAAGCGTTATACAGCTCACGAAACCTGGTCTCCATCCGGCTGCTCAGGGATGTCGGCGTGCCTCAGACGCTGGATTACCTTAAGCAACTCAAGGTTCCCACTGAGAACATGCCCAAAGACCTATCTCTCTCCCTGGGTAGCGGACAGCTATCACCCATGGAACTCGCCAGAGGTCTAGCCGTTATCGCCAACGGAGGCTACGACGTCGAGCCTTTCCTGATTCAGAGCATTACGGACGCTAACAGCGAAACAATATACCAGGCCCCGGAAGTCATCCTTTGTGACACGAACTGCAACACGACTGAAAATGCCCCAGCAAACCCTACGGGCGGAACTGACATCTCTCGGGCTATCACAGCAAAAGCTGCACCGGAAACGCGAGTCATGCGACGGCTCGCAGATGAGCGTTCTGTTTATATCCTGCACTCAATGCTTCGGGACGTGGTCAAACTCGGAACCGGACGTCGTGCTCTGGCTCTCGGCCGAGATGACATCGCAGGCAAGACAGGTACAACCAACGAACAGCGGGATACCTGGTTCGCCGGCTTCAACCACAACCTTGCCACCACCGTATGGGTAGGCTTTGACCAGCCAGCCCCCCTGGGCCGCAGAGAGTTCGGCGCAAGCACTGCCCTGCCCATCTGGATGGACTATATGAAGGTAGCGCTGGACGGAATGCCCCCGACCTTTATGCCCAGGCCAAACGGTATCGTTAACATCCGCATCAACGCCGAAACCGGTGAGCGTGCAAGGCCCGGCGAGGAGGGTGTTTTCGAGATATTCAAGGAAGAAGATGCGCCCGCGCCACTGGCCGCGGATGATATGGGACCGGGTGGCACACGCGGAAACGGGGATGACCTCTCGCGCCAGATTTTCTAACCACAAAAAAACCGGCGGGATCACCCAAGCCATTTACCTTAAGTGTGGCTGAGGTTACTGACAAAACCGCTAGAAGCGCCTATACTACTGTATATACAGGGCGCTGTTGTGCTTACATGTTGGTAGGCTATTCCAAACTGGGAATCGCCCCCCGAACCCAAGCAACATCTTGAAACTCCTCCCTTTCATCCATAAAGCGGAACCACGCCAGGTAATTGTCCACGTGGGCCGTTCCGACACCGTGGAAGCGCTTAAGCCAACCCTTCCAGCGTTGGGTAAAATTGTTCAGGGTCTGGATGTGGTA
>JGI1221J11331_1000655_pt1 | contig 11484 bp, 16 predicted proteins | sample LakVidmifraction_4_FD_11331 | JGI IMG/M metagenome (IMG submission 11331) | reverse complement strand
ATTTTTTAAAAGATATTATAGAGATGGAGACAGAGGTTAATAACTTGCAAGGCATGAGATATCAGCATACAACATCTGAAGGGAACAATACTTCGGACCCAACAGAAAAAGCTGCCTTGAGAAAGATTGAGAGAGATAAAGATGTAATGAAGATTAATGTATTGGTTAACTTTATTGATAGAGCAATAAAAAGATTGCCGGAAATAGAACAACAGACAATTGAAAATTACTATATGAATCAAAAAAATTGGAATGAAGTTGGAAGAATAGTTAATTGTTCAGTGAGACATTGTCAAAGGAAAAGATGCAAAGGTATTAAGATGTTAATAAGTTTACTTTCACTAGTGGAAGTAGATAATTATTTTTCTATCTTAAACCAATTATTGCCAGATAACATTACCGCAATCTAAATGTCGTGTTTATGTCGTGTTTATGTCGTCATCTTGTCGCAATGTTGTCGTTGTATTGTCCCACGTTTGTGGTATTCTATTAATAGGGAAAGTATATAAAAAATAAAGAAGCTGAGGAAAAAAATTATAAAATAATGATTCCTCCAAGATGAAGCGGTCTGAATATTATGTTCAGGCTGTTTTATTTAATAGAAAGAAGGTGATCTTAATCTGAATGCAGTAGATCCAATAAAAGAAATAGAAAAAGTAAGAACTATATCTGATTATCTTAAAGGACAAAACATGAGAAATTATTTAATGTTTCGTATTGGTATTTATACTGGATTAAGGATCAGCGACATTCTAAAGCTTAAAGTTAGAGATGTTAAAAGAAATGGTAAGATAAAAGATCGAATGACTTTAAGAGAAAAGAAAACAAGTAAAGAAAGAAAAATAGCAATTAATAAAGCATTGAAAGAAGACTTAAAAAATTATTGTATTGGTAGGCCTGAAGGAGAATACTTAATGATCTCGCGTGAAGGAATGAATAAACCAATCAGTAGAGGCATGGCTTATAAGGTTATGGCAGATATAAGAGACAAGTTTAATTTAGATAGTTGTGGAACACATACTTTAAGGAAAACATTTGGGTATCATTACTATTTAAAAACAAGAGATATTGTGACTCTACAAAAGTTATTTAATCATTCTCATTCAAGTATAACATTAGGATATATAGGCATCACTCAAAATACACTTGATAAAGCTTTATTAAATATGGAGTATTAAAACATTTTTTTATAAGTAGTACTAATCATATTGAGCCTATGTGTAACTGATATATTTAGAATACTAATAGAATATGATATTTCAACTATTAATAAGAATCTAACGAATTACACACAATAATAAGATATGAATAACTCAAAGGGCGAAATTGAATGTTAACAAATAGAATGTTAATGAATATAAGAAATGGAAATGAATCTAAGTTTTATAAGTCCAGAACATGGCAAAAGAAAAGAAACGAAATAGTTATTCGTGATCATTACGAATGTCAAAGATGCAAAGGGAAAGGAAAGTATTCTAAAGCAGATTGTGTCCACCATATTATTTACTTAAAGGACAATCCTTATTTAGCTCTAGAGAACAGTAATTTAGTTTCCTTATGTAATCATTGCCATTATTTAGAACATAATGAGAAGCTTAATAAGATGATTGAGAGTAATAAAAAGGAGCCAATTACTCCTGAAAGATGGTAAATATTGATACCCCCGGGTCAAAAAAACGCATTATTCCTGAAAACGTGCAGACCGTATAGGGGAAGATTTCATAACATATTTAGAGCAAAAACTCGCGTGAGGTGTAGGGGGTGTGGGGTGATGTAGATGGAAAGACGACAATTGATAAAAAAAGACTTATTAAATCAGCTAAATGGCAACGGTGTTCGAGGTAACCATTATGTTGATCTCATAGAAGATTATATGTCCATGTGGGATATTAAAAATCAATTGATAAAAAATATTGTAGATAAGGGTGTATCCATTCGTTATCAAAATGGCGAAAATCAATTTGGTTATAAAAAGAATGATTCAATTTCTGAACTGAACCGGACCAATCGTCAAATGTTAACCATATTAAATGACCTTGGGTTGAAAGCTGCTGATATAAAAGTGGTTGATAATGATGACGACATTGAATTATAAATATCATCAATATATTGATTCATATATGGAAAAAATTGAATCTGGAAAGATACCAGCTTCAAAAGAAATAAAAAAAGTCATGCCTTATATTCGGTATAAGCTTGATGATCCAGATGTAATAATTAAAAATCAAATGATAAAAAAAGGTGTAGAGCTCACAGAAAAGTATTTCGAAATGAAATTACTTGATTGGGAGCTTTTTATATTTGCATTAATTCATTGTTACTATGAATCAAAGGATATGGTAGTGTTTGATGAATTTATCATTATGATGGGCCGAGGCAATGGTAAAAATGGATTCATATCACCAGTGGCCTGGTATTTAACAACTGATTATCATGGTATTAAAGGTTACAACGTAGATATAATTGCAAACAATGAGGAGCAAGCTAAAACCTCATTTTTTGATGTCTATAATGTCCTGGAAGACTTTAAAAGCAAAATGAAAAAGATATTCAGCTGGACCAAGAAGAAAATCACAAATAAAAGAACCAATTCATATATTAAATACAATACATCTAATGCATCAACAAAAGATGGTAAGAGATCTGCTTGCTTAATCTTCGATGAGATTCATGAGTATGAAGATTATGACACCATAAAAGTATTCACAAGTGGTTTTGGTAAAAGAAAACACTCCAGGACTTTTTATATTACAACCAATGGATATGTTAGAGGTGGTGTTTTAGATGACCAATTAAAACTATCTGAGGATGTCCTAAATGGAACCATAAAAGATTTAGGCCTTTTGCCACTCATTTATAAGATCGATAAAAAAGAAGAGGCAGAAGACCAAAAAATGTGGGCAAAAGCTAATCCATCCTTGGAAGGTTTTCCAATATTAAAAAAAGAGATGGATAAAGAGTTCATAAAGATGAAATATCAGCCGCATAAGGCTCAAGACTTTTTAACCAAACGAATGAATTTTCCTGCAGAAGATAATTTTACTATAGTAGCACCTTGGGAAAAAATATTGGCAACGAATCAAGAAATGCCTTATGGCGAATTAGAAGGCATGGCTTGTATTGGTGCAATAGATTATGCAAGAACTACAGACTTTGCTAGTGTTGGGTTGCTTTTTAAGAAAAATGGGAAAAGATATTTTATTGAGCATACTTTCGTGTGTTCTAAATCATTAGAAACCGAAAGTCGACGGATAAAATTTCCAGTAAAAGAAATGGAAGAAAGAGGCTTAATCACTATCATTAATAACCGCGCTATCAGTGCTGAAGATATTGGCCAGTGGTTTATTGAAATGGCAAAAAAATATAACATTCAAAAGATCGTGTGCGACTCTTATCGAGCAAGCTTACTAAAATCAAAGTTTACTGAATTAGGTTTGCCATTAAAAGAAGTAAGAAGTGGGCCAATAACTCACGCAAAAATTGCACCGCTAGTTGAAAATATGTTTTCAGAAGAAAAATTAGTATTAGGAGATAATCCAACAATGCGCTGGTATATTAACAATACTTATATAGAGGTAGATAAAAAAGGTAATACAACTTATCTAAAAATAGAGCCACAAACAAGAAAGACGGACGGATTCTTTGCACTCATTCACGGATTAACACAAGATGATGAGCTAATTGAAAAGAATACTGACGTCATGGATCTAGATGTTTATGTCTTTTAGAAAGGAGGGATTTTATCGGATTATGGAATTGGTTTACAGGTTTATTTAATGAAGATGGAACGCTTGATTTAGATGCACAAGTATCTGAATTGACAGCAGAACTATATTATAAAGAATTGGCCATTCAAGCATGTGTGAATTTAATTGCCAATGCAGTCTCAAGAAGTGAATTTGTTACTTATAGTGAAGGAAAAACTATTAAAAAAGATAACTACTATCTTTTTAATGTAGAACCGAATCAAAATAAATCAGCTAGTAAGTTTTGGCGAGATGTAATCAGTAAGTTGGTTTATGATAATGAATGCTTAGTGATCCAACATAGAGATATGTTTTATGTAGCAGAAAATTATACGGTGCAACCTTATGCTTTTAAAGAAAACATTTATAAAGATGTTGTTGTTGAGAATTTAAAAATGAAAAAAATATTTTATGAACCAGAAGTTTTTCATTTTGAACTACACAATGAAAAAATAAAAACATTAATTGATGGCTTATATACTTCTTATTCGAAACTTATAGCAGCAAGTCAATCGCAATATCGCAAAAACAATGCAAGACGTGGTACTTTAGAAATACCAACAAGCTATCCAGAGACAGAACAAGCACAAGCAAAATTAAAAAAATTACTATCAGGTAATTTTGAAAAATATTTTAATGCAGAAAATGGTGCAGTATTACCATTAACAAACGGAATGAAATATAAGGAATCTGAAAGTAATATTGGCTCGAAGGGTGGTAGCCAAGGAAAAGACATAAGAGCCTTTGTTGATGATATCTTTGATTTCGTGGCCATTGCTTTTCAAGTACCACCGCAATTAATTAAAGGTAGTATTGCAGATACTGAAAAAGTAGTGAATAATCTGTTAACATTTTGTATTAGCCCATTAACAGAACTATTAGAAGATGAGATTAATCGAAAGCTTTATAAAAAAGCAGCTTACTTAAAAAGAACATATTTAAAAATTGATCCAACACGTATACGCAATATAGATATTACTGATTTAGCATCATCACTTGATATTCTTGTACGAGTTGGAGGTTTCACTATTGATGATGTATTAAAACGTTTAGGCATGGAACCGCTAGAGACTGACTATAGTCAAGCCAGATGGATGACTAAAAACTATGAAAGAATAGACAAAGAAAAGGAGGTGAATGATGCCGGAGCTACTACGAAATAAGATTGAACCCAAAATTGAAGTATTGAATTCAGTGGATGGCCCAGCTAAAGTTTATTTATATGGTGTTATTCGAAAGAAAACATTTTGGGATGTTAACGATGAGGATTTTATCTCAGCTGATCACGTACAAAAATTATTAAATGAACTTGATGAAAAAGATTTAATAATTCATATGAACTCAAACGGCGGAGACGTCTTTGAAAGCATTGCCATTTCTAATTTAATAAGAGATTATGACGGAAATGTTGATATTTATATTGATGCTATGGCTGCCAGTGGCGCAAGTATTGTTGTAACTGCCGCTGATAAAGTTTATATGTATACCAACTCTCAACAAATGATTCATAAAGCATGGACCTTTGCATCAGGAAATGCTGATGATTTAAGAAAAACATCGGATGATCTAGATAAGATTGACACATCGGTGCTAGCCAGTTATATGAACCGATTTACTGGGGAAAAAGAAGAGTTAGTTGCATTAATAGCCGATGAAAGTTTTTTGACAGCTGAAGAGTGTTTGGCTTTTGGATTATGTGATGAAATTGTTGATTTACAAGAAGATGAAAACGAAGAAGATCCGCCTGAAAACAATATTAAAGAAAATCTTTTTAATAAATACAAGGGAAATATTCAAAACAAAGCACCAAAGAAAAATGTTAAAAATGAAAATGCGGATAAGAGTTTATTTAAAAATTTTAGGAGGTAACAAATGCCAAAAGCAATGAGAAACGGTGATTTTGAAAATGAAAGATATGTGAAGTTACAAGAAGATATGAAAAATGCAATTGAAGAAGGTGATTTTGATAGTTTTTCAAAGGTGCAAATCGAAATGGCCAATAAAATTCAGGATGACATTTTAAAAGAAGCAAAAAATGCTATCCATGAAGATTTTACAAATACTAGTGTATTAGCTAGTAGAGGTCTTAATCCATTAACTGCAGAAGAAGCAAAGTACTATAACGAGGTAATTGGTGGCGCCGGGTTTGACGGTGTTGAGGAATTAATGCCAGCAACAATTTTTGATAGAGTATTTGAAGAACTAAAGGAAAAACATGAAATTTTGAATGAAATTGATTTTGTAAATACGACTGGCGTAACAGAGTGGATCACAAGAAATGGAACAATTGATGGTGCTTTCTGGGGTAAATTAACTGAAGCTATTACTAAGAAATTAGAAATGGCTTTCAAAAAGGAAAGAACAGGATTATATAAGTTATCTGCTTATGTACCAGTAGCAAAAGCAATGTTGGATTTAGGGCCCCAATGGTTAGATAGATTTGTTCGGGAAATTTTATTTGAATCAATAGCTATCGCTTTAGAAATGGCTATTATTAGTGGTGATGGAGATGACAAGCCAATTGGAATGGTTAAAGATTTAGAAGGTGCTGTTGTTGCGGGTGTTTACCCTGATAAGACAGCAGTGGTTATTACTAATTTAAATCCGGAAACTTTAGGTAAAGAAATCATGGCACCTTTGACAAAAGGCGGAAAGAGATCGGTACCAAAAGTATTGTTAGTTGTTAATCCACTAGATTATTGGGAAAAAATTTATCCACAAACTACATTCCTTTCAGCGGATAAATCATATGTCTATGGTGTATTACCAATTCCAGCAAAAATTGTTCAATCAGTTGCTGTAACTAGAGGCAAAATGATTGCCGGCATGGGTAAAGATTATTTTATGGGTGTTGGAAGTACTCAAAAAATCGAGTATTCTGATCATTATAAATTCTTAGAAGATGAAAGAACTTATATTGCGAAGCAGTATGCAAATGGTAAGCCAATAGACAACGAGTCTTTCATAGTATTTGACATTAGTGGTATTGGAGCCCCAGCAGTTTAGAAAGGAGTTTTAAATGAAAGCAGTAGCAAAGAAACAATTTATAAATAAATACAGCAAAGCCCTCGTAAAAGAGGGCAATGTTGTTGAAGTATCAGACAAAAGGTTTAAAGAAATGAATGAGGCAGGTTACGGAATCTTACTAGTTGATGAAAAAGAAATTGTAAAAGAAAAAAAAGAGAAATCAGTTGATAAAAAGAAAAAAGAAGCGATTGATAAGGAAAAGTAGGTGCTAAATGTTAGAAGATTTAAAGGATTGTCTTAGAATAACATGGCCAGATGAAGATGAAAAATTAACAAGGATGATTGAACGAGGTAAAAATTTCTTAAATAATATTGTTGGTATTGAAATGGAATACTTAAATGCAAGTGAAGAAAAAACTCTTTTGTTAGATTATTGCCGTTATGCATATAATAATGCTACGGAATATTTCGAAACAAATTATAAACCACATATTTTAAGATTGCAACTCATGAAAGCAGCTGATGATCTGGAAAGTCAGGAGGCAGATGAGTGAAATGATTAAATCTAAAAAACAAATCATGAGAGATATGAAAACTGTTTTAAATGCAAGCATCAAAGTTTTCAAACCGATTTATGGTAAAAATGAATTATTGCAAAATATAAGACATCATACTTATCATAAAACAATTCCAGGCAAGGTTATTCCCCAAACTGGAAAAGTGATTAAGTCACCAGGAGATAAAAAAGAAGTGATTATTACTCACAAGATTAAGACTAGATACCATGCCGGAAAAGATATCAATAATAAGATGTATTTAGAATTTAGAGATACAAGATTTAATATTAAGCATATTTTAAATGACCGTTTTGATAATGAATATTTAGAAATATTTGTTGAGGAGGTGCAACCTTAATGAAAGATGGATTTGATATGTCTGGAATAGATGAATTGGTAAAAGACTTAGAAACGATTGAAAAGAATTTACCTAAAAAATCCAAGTCTTTTATTCAAAAGGAAGGGACAAAACTGAAAAATAAAACAAAGCGCATGGCTAAGAAAAAAGTAAAAAAAGAATCAGGTACTTATTTAAATCGGATTCAAAGAGGGAAGCCTTACTTGTATGAGAAAGATATTCTATCAATTAGAACCTATTCGACGGCACCTCATGCTCATTTAATAGAGTACGGCCACATTATTACTCACGAAAAAGACGGCCCAAGGCTCGGTTATGTAAAAGGGAAACATGTTTTTCAAAATGCAATTAACGAATTTCAGCCTTATTACCATAAGCATTGCATAAAATTTGTAGATGAAGTATTTAATGATGGTGGTTGGAGATGATGGAATCAATAAATTTAGCAATTAACAAAAAATTAATAAGTGTTTATCCGGAGATATGGATCGAGCCGGATGATATTAGAGATGGTTTCAAACGACCGTCTTTTTTTGTTGATTTTTCTTATCACAAAACAATGAAAGTATCGGATGAATTTTATAAAAAGGATTTAAGCGTTACAATCTATTATTTTCCATCGAATCGTAATAAGTATTCAATGGAAAACCTAGAAGTTGGCGAAACTTTGGAAGATCTATTTTTAGGAAAACTTGTCATTGAAAATGAAGTAGATGAAAAAGTAGTACCCATTAATTCAGTAGATTTAGATACTGTTGATGGTGTGTTACAAACAAGTTTTGATTTAGAAGTATTCATTTCTAAACTTGAAGCAGATGAAAATGAATTAATGGGAGATTTAGAAGTAAGTATGAAAGAGGAGGAGTAAATGGGATTACCAAGTATTGATATAAATTTTATACAAAGAGCAGTTACAGCTGTTAGAAGAAGCAGCCAAGGTGTTTTAGCAGTAGTTGTTTTAGATGACACTGTACCAGAAAACAGCATTAAAGAATATAGTGATATTTCAAGTTTTGAAGAAACAGATTATACAACAGAAAATGCATTAATTATTAAAAGAGCATTTGCATCACCAATTAACAAATTAATGGTGTGTAAAATCGGGGCAATAGATGAAATAACAGTTGCTATGAATTTATTAGAGAATAAAGTCTTTGATTGGTGTTGTGTTGTATCAGATGTTGTAACTGATCAAGATGATTTTGCTAGTTGGATTATTTCACGAAATACAGCTAATGCTAAAAAAGCGAAATTAATAGGATATAAATTAACAACAAGTGACGATATTCACGTTCTTAATTTTACGAATGATTCTGTTCAAGTAAAAGAAGCGACAGAAGATACACCAGGTCATGAGTATTTGCCAAGATTAGCATCTGTTTTTGCTTATCTTTCTATTAATCAATCGGCAACATACTATGAATTAACGGATTTAGAATCAGTGATTGAAGTTCCTGATGCGAATGCTGCAGTAGAAAATGGCGAGTTGATTTTAATTAATGATGAAGGAAAAGTTAGAATAGCTAGAGGTATCAATTCACTCACAACATTATCAGAAGNTAAAACTGAAGATATGAAATCAGTTTTGATTGTTGAAGCAATGGATCTAATTAGTTATGACATTAATCAGACATATAAAAATGATTATCTTGGAAAGTACAAGAACAGTTATGACAATCAAGTTTTATTTTTGAGTTCTATTAATGCATATTTTAAAGCTTTAGAAAGAGAAAATATTTTAGAGTCTAATTATTCGAATAAAGCTTCAGTTGCGGTGGAAGCGCAAAGAATAGCCTGGTTAGGTGTTGGTAAAACAGAAGCAGCTGATTGGACTGAGCAAGAAGTAAAGAATAATACCTTTAAAAATAAATTGTTCTTAGCAGCAAACAATAAGATCTTAAATGCTATGGAAGATTTAAGCTTTGACATAACTATGGAATAAGGAGGAGAAAAATTTGAATAAAGAAAAAATATTACAAGGTGTTGATGGCAGAATATGGCTAAATGATGATAAGCAAGGCAATTGTAAGTCAGTTGAAATCAAATTGAACTTAGAATATGAAGAGGTTGACATTCCAGGAGAGCGTATGAAGCAACACAGATATATGGGTTGTTCCGGTGAAGGAACCATGGCTGGTTTTAAAATTGATTCTAGATTCATCAAATTATTAGCTGAAGGGGTAAAATCAGGTGAAATGCCATTAGTTAAGATTGTTGCTAAGTTAGCAGATACCACTGAAAAGAACGCTCAGCGTATAGCAATTTATAACGTCCAATTTAACGAATTAATGCTCGCTCAGTATGAGCAAGGCAGTAATACTGAAGAAGAAGTAAGTTTTACTTACGGAGATTATGAAATAATAGATACTATTTAGGAGGCATGAATGAGTAAAAAAATTAGTAAAGAACAATTAAAGACTTTGACTTTAAATGATTATATTGCAAAGGCAAAGCAAAAAGAAAAATCATTAACAGAGTTTAAAAACATTACATTAGGTAATAGCAAAATTGTTGTAAAAAAGTTAAGTGATGGTAAAATTTTAGATTTGATGGACGAAATGAATGAAGACTCAACTATGAGAGAAAACATTTCGATTTTTAAAGAAATGGTATTTGAAAGTGTACCAGCTTTAAAAGATAAAGAATTAATAGGTGCTTTTGAGTTAAATGAGCCGATCGATATTGTTACAAAAGTTTTTGAAATTGGCGAGATCATAAAGATTTCGGAAATTTTACTTGATTTATATGGTCTTGGCGACCTAAAGGATGATTTAAAAAACTAATAAGTCACGATCCTATTTTAGATATGTTTAGGTACTATTTATCGAAAGGACATTCAAAAGAGGAGTTACTAAGTCTTTCAAATAATGAAAAACTATTCTTTGTAGCTTGTAAAGAATTAGATCAACGAGATGAAGTTGAAAAATATAAGTCAATGATGGGAGGGTGATGTTGTGGGCAGTAAAGTTGTAAATACGATACTGAATTTAAAAGACAAAATGTCACCTTCTATTTTAAAAGCAACTAAAAACACGAAAAAAATGTCTAAAACCATGCGCAAAGTTCAACGAGCGGTTAATAAAGAAGTTTGGAAGATGCGCAAAGGGTTTTATTATTTAAAAAGAGACGTGAAGCGGGCAGCGATAAATGTTGCTAAAATAACGGCAACTATGGCAACAGCTATAGGCATTGCCGGCGCTAAAATAGGTTTTTCAGAAGCTTTTAATATAGAAGGTTTTCGGGTCCAATTAGAAACCGCTGTAGGTGATACTCAAAAAGCAGCGAAAAAAATGGCGTATGCAACAAAGTTTGCAAATAGTACGCCCTTTGAGACCAGTAGTGTAATGGAAGCAACAGCTAGTTTAGAAGCAATGGGAATCAAGTCAGAAAAATGGTTACCAAAGATTGCCGACATGGCTGGAGCAACCAACAAAAGTATTGAACAAAGTTATGAAGCAGTCATTGATGCAGTGGCTAGTGGTGAGTTTGAACGATTAAGAGGATTTGGAATAATGAAGGATGAATTAGTAAGTACTTCTAATATGAAATTTGGTGCTGGTGTAGTATTCGATTCAAGAGGTTCTTTAAAAGATGCAGATAAATTAGCTGAAACTTTAATGGCTGTAATGGATAATCGATTTGAGGGTGGATCAGAAAAGATGTCCAAAACTATAAAAGGTTTATGGTCCACTATTACTGGCGTGACAAAAACATCCTTGGCTAATATTGTTGGCATCACAAGTGAAGGCGAAATATTGCAAGGTACAGCCTTAGACCTTTTAAAAGGAAAAATGGAAGGTGTTATTGCAAAACTTAACGAATGGAAAGAAAGTGGCGCCATTAAAAGGATTAGTGA
>JGI1221J11331_1000653_pt1 | contig 11500 bp, 12 predicted proteins | sample LakVidmifraction_4_FD_11331 | JGI IMG/M metagenome (IMG submission 11331) | reverse complement strand
GTGCCTTTTATTATACCACGATTCCTAATAAGCATAGGGTAACATATGTTACCTTAACTGTGGATAAGATTATTTGTTTGCTTTGTAAAATGCTTCTGCAAAATTCTGAGAACACAAAGAACGGAACTCCATATCAGACTCTGGTCTTGGGAGTGTTTGAAACTCTGGGATTAAATCGTAAGCACTTTTATGTAAGGTGTGCATTTCTGGCTTTCCAGTGTACCTGTCTTTTTCTTCTATACGGTTTCGTTTACGAATCCACAGCTTTGTATTTGGGGTAACGTCTTCCCATTTTTCGTACAGTCGTGTTGGCTTGTTAAACTTCCCCCAGAGAGCTGTTTTCTTTGTCCAAGGACTTCCGTACCACCACGGCTGATACGCATAGTCTGGTTTACCGAGGTAGTTTCTTAATGCTCCAGTTGCAGGGTTTTCTATAACCCAAAATACAGGATTGGCTTCTTTGATAATCCTTTGACATTCTCTCACAAGTTTCATTCCTTCCTCTGGGTTTCTTGCCACTCCTCCAGTTCTTGCAATACTAAACTCAGTACACGGAGGATTTGAGAACACCCCGTACACATTCTGCGGTGGATGATAATTTTCTACACCAATTTTACTACCTATTAAAATAACTTCATATTCAGGGTCATCAGCGTATGGCTTGCTGTCAGAACCTGTGTCTGCACAGAGGTGGAGTATTGTTTTTTTCATACTTAAATTAAATCATTAAGAATCCTCTCAATTGATTACGGGCTTGACGGTGTACCAACAATCAATTCAGGGGAATAATCAAAATCCCAACTTTCGTTGAGAGGACTACCAACGATTCACTTAGACACTATACCAACTTTAGAAGACAATAGACACCATTACAGTGCCTATTGGGAATCTTAATCACCTCTTTTAAGAAGCAAAAGTTTCCGTGCTGATAACTTCTTACACACAGGGCACGGACTGTATACAAATTTGTTTACAACACCAGGGAACTTTTTTCTGGCACTCTCAAAGGTTGCCATAGTGGGGTCGTTAATGAAAATGTACCCGACAATCAAATAGCGTACATACGGCTTTTTCGAGCCAAGGTGGTGTCTACAAATGACATAGACAATGCCTTGTGAGTGTACAAAGTCGATTGACGTGTCTGGTTCCTTGTACTGTTTTTTAAACCATTGTGGGTTTTGAACAGACACGCTCCCTCCTTTTAAAGGGTTACATGACGAGTAGAACGTAGAAGCCAACAACGTGGAAGACGACGAAACCGAGGATGATGACAATCACCAAATTGCCCTTGTGTGTCTTATACATGAGGATCTCCAATGCGAGGGACAGCGACGATGGTGAAAGACGGGTCAATCCAATGCTGATTCATTATCTCGACAATCTTCTCGACGCTCCAGTTCTTAAAAAGGGCGTGCCATGCTTGGTGCAGGTGTCGTGGAACACGGGCAATGTTACTTGGCTCGTCACCTCCTCCTCTTGAGCGACACAACAGATGGTGATTGTCATATTGACCTTTACCCTTTCTAGTCACCGAAACCTCCTTTACTAAATGGTTGCTTGTTGATATACTGGCGGGATGCTAATAGTCAAAACAAACAAAGCCAAAAATAAACGTTCCAAGTTGAGACAACTAAAGTGTGTGGTTTGCAACATAGATTTTATGAAGCATATTTCACCTTCAGAAATCAAGATAGGTCACGGCATTTTGTGTTCTCGTGATTGTAAGAATAAATGGATTGGTATCCAAAATAACAAATCAATCATAAGAAATTGCCCAACTTGCAAAAAAGACTTTTCGCACAGACCTTCTCAAGATAAAAGGGGCTCGGTACATACTTGGTGTTCTCGAAAGTGCCTGTATCCTAATAAAAAATTAGGATTACCAGAGGGGAAGTACTACTCATACGATAAATATATCGTATTGAATAAAACCCCAGATGGAAGAAAACAAATTAAAGAACATCGTTACATTATGGAACAACACATAGGGAGATTATTATCCTCTGAGGAAATCGTACACCATAAAAATGGAAACAAAATCGACAATAGAATTTCTAACCTCGAAATTATGAGTCGTTCACAACATAACAAAGTTCATTGTTTTCTTAGGGGCAATACTAAACACTAGTGCTTATCTGTCATGTTCCTTCCTCATCTTCCGATACCTCTGGGTGAAGTGAGACGGCTTGCTCGTGAGTCAAGTCAAGAGCGAGTTGGTCTTTGGTGTGCACGGGATGAGTCCCGTGATACGCGTACACTGCCTTACAGCAGGGACACGTTACATAAATGAAGCCACGCTCGTCTGTCTTCTCCCATTGGACTGTCATATTGCCTCCGTGTGTAAATGTGCGTTCTGACCTTAATTATACTCCTCCAATAAAAAAAGAGAGATAGTTATCCCCCTTTTCTTATCCAACTCTCTAATCTTGTGAGACAAGAGGTCACCCGTCTTTCAACGGGCAAGTAGACCACATAAGACATTTTCCTTTAAGGAGGTTTGTAACTAAAAAATTAATTGCGAAGTCTTCGTTTTGCATTTGTTCTATTGAAATATGTGGGTGCCAACAAATATTTATTTGGCTTAACCCATATGAGGGACCGTAACTTTGAGTACGCTTACACCAGTAGTCTTTATCGCCGACAGCATTTTTCTTGTATCTACTTTCACGGCTTATTATTTGCTTTGCTTGTTTTATCACAACTTCATTACCTTGAGCAAGTTTTTCTATTTTCCCGTTAATCCTCTCTATATCCGTCATAACAGGTAAATTCGCCACCACGGGCGTTTTTGGGGCTTCTACGGGCGTTGTAGAGGCGTGCACTTGTGTAGTTATCGGCAGAGTAACTTGTGAGTTTACTGCAATAACAAATGAAAGAAGGTATATAAGTATAGTGAATACATAGCGGGCTTTCCGAGTTTCTCCTTGTGGGTATAGTCCGACGAAGACTAGAGACAAGTGTGCTATTTCTGTGTGTTGTCAGTTGTCCAGAGTCTCAAAAAGTTCACCAATACAGATGACAGTGCCACGATAAACGGAGTCCATACTCCAAAATCAAGACCGTCTGACATTGTTGGAATCCACACGATCAAAGCACCTGCGAGAGCTACGCCAAGTCCTTTGACTAAACTTTTAAATTCTGGAGAACCAAATTCAAATGATTTCATATATTGTCTTGCGACACCTTTATTATACTACAAAAGTAAAAGGGCAAGTAACAACCTGCCCTTTGTTTTACTCCGTCAAATGTGCACGGTAATTCCCGTCAGCGAGCAGTTCCATTGACACACCACCCTGAGCAGGGGGCTTGTAGCCAGCTTCGTATGCGTAGCTTCCGTACCAACCCAAGAAGGCTTGTGAAACAACAGTCCACTGCTTCATGAATAGAAGCCGACAATTAATCGGGTCTTCCATGATTGCTGTTTCGGATTCTGCAATGCAGTCATGCGTATGACCTGACACAAAGAAGTGAACCATGCCTGTCCAACCTTTCGGGCGTGAAGCCATGTTCATCTTTCCACCCTTGGTTTGTGAGTTCCCAAAACCGTGGAAGACATAGAAAGTCCACTTGTAGGTGTTAGCCATAATTGTCATGGTAACTGGTCCGTTAAAATACGGGACCTTGAGTCGTTCTGCAAGAATCTGAGCAACATCAATACCTGTCTTTTTCTTCGTTCTCGCTTCGTGGTTTCCAGGAGTCGAAACAAGTATCTTGTGGGCAATCGTTGAAAGGATTTCTGTTATCCTATCAAGCTGAGTCATGGGTGCGTGAGCTTGGTCGTACATCATTCCACGACCATCATCAATCGCATTTTCCATAATATCGCCACCAAGAATTGCATACACGTTTGGTGTTTCACGAATCCATTTCACATATCCAAGAAACTTATCAAAATTGTGAGTTTGGTGTCCGTAATGAATATCAAACAGTGGTGCAATGATAACCTTTTCTTTGAACTTTGGAAGGTTCACCAAAAGATAGGGTTGTTCGTTCCCATGACTGTCTTTGCCAACGTGGTGTACAAACGTCTTTGGAAGAAGTTTGATGCCCGCAGGAGGCTTTGACAGCAGGATGTACACAAGCTCGTGGTATGTGTTTCTTTGTTCAAACAAAACCAAACCTTCGTACTTTGCCTTGAGGAGTGTGTCCCAATCTTTAAACCTTTCCTGAACCTCCTTGAGGGTACGACCCTGTGTCAGATACTTTTGAAACGCACTCGTGTTGTTCACAGTTTTCTTATTCACAAAATCTCCCATTTTCAAACTTCTTCGGTAGCACCATTTACGGAGAGAGTCTCCATTAAATTGCTTTCCGTACTTCTGGTTTACCAGTTCCGCTATCTGTTTCCACTCCTTATCAAAATTACTTTGAATGTACTGTTCCATATGTAATTATACCAATAAAAAACAGCACAAGGCTGTTTATATAAACTCATTATGCGTTTCACAAAAATTTGGGTCGTCTTCACAAGTGCAGACTTTTTTTCTGTTGTGAGTTTCCTCCCAATCTTTTTCGTCAAACTCGTTTGAGTTGTTGTCCATTTCTTATAAAAGATACCTCTGTATTGTCCTTTAAATATGTGTCCTTGACAATATAGCTATCCACAGTTTTCCCCTGTACAACCCTGGCTCTTTTTCTGCACCATTTGAGCGAGCAGTTGTTGGTAAAGGACAATAAGTTTTCTGAGGATATTCATCCGTTCCCCATAGATATTTTGTGGTTGCACAAACGGTACTTCTTTTTCTTTAAGAGGGTACACAGTTTTTAACGCCCAATCATCCGCAAGATTCTTTCCGAAACATTCGGTAGTCTTTTGCAAGACGCGGTGAGGGAAGATATTTTGTGGCGGTATGTTTAACACTGTTCCCCTTTTTACCGATAACATGTATGCGTTCTGCTCGATGATGTTGAGGGCGAGGGTGCGAAGTGTATTCTTCTGTGCGTCTGTCGGAAGTCCTGTAGAGAAGTTTCCTGCGAGGCAGATAGATGCGGTGTCCTTGTTGTGTCCTTTCTGTGCGGCTGTTTCTTCTCCGATAAACCTACACTGTGTCCAGTCGCCATTCTTCCATATGATGATGTTGTAGCCTATCCACAAATCGGGTCGCATCTCTGACGGCAAATCTATCCACCTTTGTTTGTGGCTCATGTTGATACTGTGCAGGGTGTCGAAGTTTCCTGCGGTGTGATGCACAGCTATGTTTTTTATTTCCATATTATAAATCTTTTAAAAACTTACTAATAACATACGCCCCACCAAAAGCACCCCCAGTAATTCCGACTATTTTTAGAAACGACACACATATATTGATAAGCCAGTTCGTGTTCTCATACGACTTCACCATAGGTTCTGCTCGTGCCTTCCACTTCATATCATTTTCAATGTACTCACTCAGTACAGCATTTAACTTTTGAAGCTCCACTCTGAGTGTTTGTACATCCTGATTCGTCATGTTACTTTTGTGCGTTGACGTATTCTTGTACTTTTTGTTCTGCAAACTGACTAAATGCGTTTTCAGTACTTTGATTGAGAAACTGCGAAGAAATAGCGACATACAATGCAAATGTCTCTTGGTTTATCATTAATTCTTGTATTTTCAAGTTGCTAGCTACAATCGCACGACTGTCTCGTACCGACGTATAACTAAGAAACGCGAGCAATGCTACGACTACGATACCTATTGCGATTTTTGTTTTGTTGTTCATGGTGTAATTATACTATATATAATGCTATTCCTTTCAGTGGATTACGGATTTGGTGTTCTGTACCACAATCTGAAACTCTTAAATGCGATTGACTTAATTGTTGCTGCGGTTGCGGTCAATCTAAATACACCACCTGCTGACAATGCTGTGGTTCCTGCTGGGATTGTGGCGGTGTTTACTGTTGTTCTTCTTGGTGTTGCCCCGTTTCCAATCCATGAGCGACACTCACTGCTGTTCAGCTCGACTCTGATGTTAAACCACGGACCTGCACCAGATGAGGCTGCATTTGTTGTTGTTGCAATTCCAGTATCAGTTATTGTTTGAGCACCTCCGTTTACTGAGACTAGTACGAAATTTGCTTGAGTTGAGCTTGCTTCTACCCAACATCCAACTGTAGGAAGCACGTCGACGCTTGCTCCGTTTCCTGCTGTATTGAAGTAACCCATGTGTGTAGCAGTAGACAATGCCGTTGCAGGGGTTTGGTTTCTGTACACAACTTCCATGCGAGGTGTTGAAGTTCCTGATGAGAGATATGAAACGGGACCGTTAAATATTCCCGAAGCTGATGTGGTTACTGCACTGACAGCCTGTGAGATTGTCGCCCATCTATCTCCTGCGATATTCACGGGAGTCAGTGCTCCTGAAACGTCAAATCCGTACATCCATGTCCCGTCAAAAAGATAGCCGTCTGCTGACAGAGCAGTATCGGCAACAATACCTGTAAGTATTCTATCCATACCTTGATATGTTTCCCCTATAATGTTTGGAGCAGAGTCAAAGGCGATTGAATCAAGTAATGGAGCACCAAGAAAGGTTGTTGTACCTACATGGAAACGTAGACCACTATTAAGTCCTAGTCGTATGTCAGTCGATGTACTAAAGATTGAAACGAGAAGTCCTCCTGAAGCAGTTGATGAGCTGATGTTAAACACGGATTCTCCAAACGATTGTGTTGATGTTCTAGTAACGGTGAGTCCTGCTGTGGGAGTAGTAGTACCGATACCGACGTTGCCGTTGTTTTGCACTACAAAGAGAGAAGTTCCTGGAGCAGAGTCGACTCGTACAAGGGTCGCAGCGGTTGAAGACGCTACATAAAAAGCGTTTGTAAGCGGAATAGTGCTTGTCGCCTGAGTCACAGCAACTACACCTGATGGTAAAATAATGAGCTTGTTTCCTATGTCCTTTCCTCCACTTGTCTGCCAATGTCCAATAATGAACGGCTTTGCAATACCCGTACCAGAGTATGCTTGTCGCAACCCCCACTGTAAGCTGTCCTCGTACCTTTCGTTGTAGAAGTCTACAAATTCCTCATCCACTCCAGCATCTGTAGTCGACAGGTCAACTACCAGAGCTAACGTAGCCTCTCTACTTGTGCCACGAGGGGCACGGATACGGGCTAACGTGAAGTCTGTACCTACACGTTGCAGGTCAAGAAATCCAGCACCATGCTCTGAGATACGGTGGTTTCTTATCGTGAGTCTTCCTGTAGTAGTAGCGTCACCATTTACGGTAAGTCCCGTTAATGAAGTTCCTCCTCCTATTGTAGTTGAAGCAGTAAAACGATTTTGTCCTGAGAAGGTGTTGTTGTCTGCAAGGAGCGTAGTACTTGCACCGCCCCCGCCTCCAGTTGATAGACATACATTGTTTACTGCAAAACATCCTGCGGTGATATTGAGTCCTTGCGCAAATGTTGATGACGCTGTTCCTGTAACAGTGAGTACTCCTGTTGAAAGTGATGTGGAAGTGGCTGCGGTAGTTGTTCCTCGTGGTGAGGTAAACCCTCCTGTAAACGTAGAAGCACCTGTTACTCCGAGGGTTGTGCCTACTGTTAGGGATGTTCCCAGTACTGAAGACCCAGTTACTGATAAGTTTCGCCCTATTGAAGTGTCTCTCGCAAATGTCCAGTCTCCAAGTTCATTGTATGTACCTGTCACGGTGTTTCCTGAGAAAAAGTCATTGATGTTGTTTGACTTTGCACGCAATCCAATCGTAAAGGAGTTTGAGCGGTTGTATACACAGGTTGAACCATTTTGTGCAGACCATGTGATACCTCCACCACCTGCAATAATGTTAGTTAGGACACCTCCTTGTACTTGAAGTTGGCAGATATAATCAGATGATGTTCCATTGTTGTTGGAGTGGTCTGCAAAGTTTGTTATCGTAAATCCATTATAGTTTTGGATGTTGTTGCTTGCCGCATACAGTTGTGCTCCATGTTTAATAATTGTAGTCCATGTTCTATTTGTTGCAGAGTTTGCAAACACATTTCCAATAAGTGAGATAGACGTTGAACTATCAGATGATGGGTTAATAATTGGGATATATTCTGGGTATGAGTTTGGGTCACCAGGGTTTTCAAAGTGGTTACCGTCGAAATGACAAACACCATTTGAAGCACCACAATACACTTGGGCGTTGTCAAACGAGTTCCCCTTAAAGAAGTTACTCGCTGTGCCTCCTGTGGTTATGTAAATTGCGTTTTCAGCAATAGAGTTTCCTGGGTCAGTAAATTGGTTTCCTACAAAGACATTTCTTTCTCCTGAATCGGATGCAACATTGACGTGTATCAGTGAACCTCTCGCATTTGTTGTACTTCCATTTCCTCCTGAAAAGTTGTTCCCGTCTGCTTTAAACATGTATGCAATAGCACCAATCTCAAGTTGTGTACCGAATCCATTAACTGTGTTTCCTGTAAAGTTAAGCCCGACACATCCTTGAGACCCTCCGCAGTAAATACCTGTTGTAGTTGCGGTGTTTGTTTGAGCGGCTGCAATAAGGGTGTTTTGCCCCATGTATGTACACCCTGAGCTTTCGTGTGGAATGTGTGCAGTAGGGTTTCCAAAGTTAAATCGTACAGCAATTCCACTTCCTCCGTATCGAAGTCGAACGCCTGTAGTACACACAAGTCCTACCTGAAACCCATTAATGTCTAGGTCGAGCGTGTTGGTCCAGTCAGCTTGTGCCACTGAGTTGGTAATCATAACAGTTACTCCATTCAATCCCTTTTGAGACGCTTGAAGAATAATAGCTTCTACGCATGTATCAAACTTTGTAGCCCCGCCATTCCCTGCACATCCATTTGTAGCGAAGTCTCGTGGTACATAATACACGTTGTTTAGGTTTGCAACTGTAGTCGTCGCTGCTGTGTTAGAAAATGTATTTGCCCCTGTAAATCTTCCATTGTCAGCGTAGAGTGTTGACGACGCACTTCCTCCTGATACTGCCACACAACTAAAGAGTCCGCCAGTCCATTGTAAGGCGTTTCCACCCGTACACGAAGTAAGTCCTGCACCACTAAACAATGACGAAAAGAGATTGGTACTAGAAGCAGTTGTTGAGAACAGGTTTGTAGTAGTTGCGTTTGTAGTTGTTGAACGAGTGATGTTGTTGAAGATGTTTGCACTACTAAATGTATTATTGTCAGCAAGCAGGGTTGAAGATGCGGCTGTTACAGTAATGTTACTTCCTCCATTAAAGGACACTCCGTTGATATTACGAGCCGTTTGAAGAAGAGATGCAGTGCCTGCATTTCCTGAAATAGCACCAGTGATGAGGGATGAGAAGGTGTTGTTCCCAGTAAATGTATTGTTGTCGGTTAGAAGCGTAGTACTTGCACCGCTTCCTCCTGCTGGAGTAGCCCATGTACCGTCACCACGCCAGAAAGTAGACGCAGAAGCAGATGTTCCACTGTTGAGGTTTGTTACAGGAAGGTTGCCAGTGACTCCTGTTGAAAGAGGGAGTCCAGTGACGTTTGTCATTACTCCTGATGCTGGTGTACCAAGAGCGGGTGCGATAAGAGCCTGTCCACTTGGAAGCACTACGGTTCCTGTGAATGTAGGCGAAGCGAGTCTTGCAAGCAGAGCCGTGTCTGAAAGGTTTGTAGCTGCGATTGATATGTTTGCAGAGCCGTTGAAAGATTGTCCTGCGATAGTGCGAGCTGTTTGAAGTACAGTTGCACTCCCTGCATTTCCTGAAACTGCACCTGTGATAAGAACTGAAAACACGTTATTACCAGAAAAGGTGTTGTTGTCACTTAAAAGAGTTGAGGAAGCCGAGCCTCCTGCTACTGCACCACATGAAAATCTACCACCAGTCCATTGAAGGGCGTTTGCCCCTGTACAGCTAGAAATACCTGAACCAAAGAAGTTGGTTGAAGACGCTGTTGTTATGAAAAGACTTGTACCCGTTGCATTAGTGAAAGAGAAGTTGGCTATAAACGGAGTACTTGAAGACTTAATAAAAGACCCACCTGCACCAAACATTACCTGATTAAGGCTGTATTGAGCAAAGCTCGTAAGTGGAATTAGTAATGCTATAAGAAATGGTAATAATTTTTTCATGTTATCTTCTATAATCGCTAATAATTGGCTGACCTGATGGTGGTGCTATCACAAAAGTAATAGCGGTGCCTGAAATTGAATAATCTGTTGTTAATCTCTGTCGTAATCCTACATATACCTTCACTGAACCCGCTATCGGTGTATTTGCTATGTTAAACACTGTCGTCACGTCATTCCCTGTCCCCACCAACTCATTGTCTACAAACAAAACACTCCCTCCTCCAGCTCCTCCTGGTGCAGCGAAAGGACTATCGTCAGTTCCATTTCCTGTGATAGTAACCCCGTCCACTTTTACTTTTTTGTTTATAAGGTACTGACTGCGTTGGTCTAAAATTGCAATAGCTCTGTCAAGGTTTACTTGAGTCAAAAACTTGTTATGCCCCTCTATTTGATTTGCTTTTATTTTTAAACCATTTCCTTTGTTTATTTTTTCTATTATTTCCTTACGAGTGTCTGGTGAACCGTCCACCCCGTCTATCCCGTCTAATGGCTTGTTAATCTCAATTTTCTTAATTTCTGCCAAGGCTTGCTGTGCCTTTTCTAGTGTATTTTCGGTATTCTTGGTGAGTATCCCTATTCTTCCGTCTACGGTGCCTTGTAGGGCAGTTTTAAGGCTTATTTGACCCTCCTCAAGCACATTGAGAGATTGCTCTAGTCTTGCTTTTAGTTCTTTTGTTTTCTCTTTGTTTTCGTCTGCGAGTGAAACCTTTGTCTTTTGAATGGAGTCAATTACAGCCTTCAAAAATTGAGCAAGTTGCTCTGGTGAAATTGTCTGCTTGTTAAGCAGTGTCATCATTTCTTTGAGGGTTTGTAATTTTGTGTCTTGCATTGTTTTAAGGTTTTCACACGAAACAACGTATGATTAAAGTCGGCTTGTTTTTGTTTTATCTATAAGTTCCTGAAACTTATCTGCTATTTTTTGTTTTGATAAATCTGGGCTGATGTTATATTTCAACATTAAGGAATCTAAAGTGTTTTCAAGTGTCTTGCTTATCTCACTACTTTTTAAGTACTTAACAACATCTACCATTTCAGCCTTTGTCGCTTCTGGGATTTGCTTGAATAGTTTTCCACTTATTTTTACACCAGAGGTCTTGGCTGTTTGATACTCTGCACGGAGTTGGGAGGTGGTTTTCACATCTGAAGGGAAAAAGCCAAACTCGTTTACATCATCCATAGCCCATCTTAATTCTTTTGCCTTAACTACTTTTGAGTAAACCTGCATTAATTTTCCAGCTTCTTTGTTACCCACAGCGTGCGTGTCTGCGTATTTCTTAGAGAGGGTCACCCAATCGCCATTGTTAAAGTCTTTTGAAGGACCAGCACGATAAATAGTCACATCCGCTTCAGGATTACCTTTAATCTTTTTAAGAATAGCGATAGATTGTAAGTCTGAGGGTGTTCCCTGTGAGCCATACCATTGAGTATACATATCTTTTGGTATCATCTGCTCCCCA
>JGI1221J11331_1000650_pt1 | contig 11528 bp, 8 predicted proteins | sample LakVidmifraction_4_FD_11331 | JGI IMG/M metagenome (IMG submission 11331) | reverse complement strand
TTAATCCTAGACATTCAAGCCGCTGTACCTGAAGCAATTACAAATAATGAAGCTTTGTCTGACGACAATAAGCCCCGACGCAAAAGAATCGTTTTAAAAGCCAATTCACCAAAAGTGACTAAAAACAGCAAAACTTCACAACCTAAACGAGAAAAAGCACCAGAACTTTTTAATCCTATTAAAAATTCTGAAGTTGAAGAATCAGTAAAACCAATACAAGTTTCCACTGAAAAAAAACCATTTAAAAAAGCTGTAAAAACTGCACCGTCATCTCCTGTTGAAAAAACTAAAGTTGAAGGTATTGAAAAACCTGCAATTAGACCCAGACCTGATGTAGTAAAAGTCGCCGTTAAAAAAGCGGTGAGACCTGCGCAAAAAGCAGAAATTAAAAGTCAACCTGAAAGTAGTGAAAACAATATTGTTGAAACTACAAATGATGGACAAGAAAGAGCTCAGCAAAATCATCCTAAACAGCAGAATAAGCAACATAAACAACAAGGAAATCAACAAGGACATCAGCAAGGGCATCAACAAGCAAACCAACAAAGAGAAAAAGGCCCACGCAAACAGGGAAACCGATTTAGAGATCCTGATTATGAATTTGACGGAATTATTGAAAGTGAGGGCGTTTTAGAAATGATGCCTGATGGTTATGGTTTCTTACGTTCATCAGACTATAACTATCTCTCATCACCAGATGATATTTATTTATCCCAATCACAAGTTAAACTGTTTGGTTTAAAAACCGGAGATACTGTAAAAGGAGTAGTTAGACCTCCAAAAGAAGGAGAAAAATATTTTCCTTTAATTCGTGTTTCAAAAATAAACGGATTAAATCCAAATGTGGTTAGAGACCGTGTTTCATTCGAACATTTAACACCTTTATTTCCACAGGAAAAATTTACTTTGGCAGGAAAAAACAGCACGCTTTCCACAAGAATTATGGACTTATTTTGTCCGATAGGAAAAGGGCAAAGGGGAATGATTGTTTCTCAGCCTAAAACAGGTAAAACAATGTTGTTGAAGGATATTGCGAATTCAATTGCGTCAAATCACCCAGAAGTTTACCAAATTATTCTTTTAATTGATGAAAGACCCGAAGAGGTAACAGACATGCAGCGAAGCGTAAGAGGAGAAGTTGTTGCTTCAACTTTTGATGAACCAGCTGAAAAACATGTTAGGGTTGCCAATATTGTTTTAGAAAAAGCAAAACGCTTGGTTGAATGCGGACACGATGTGGTTATTTTATTAGATTCCATCACACGTTTGGCCAGAGCTTATAATACTGTTGCGCCTGCATCAGGTAAAATTTTATCGGGAGGTATAGATGCCAACGCATTGCACAAACCAAAACGATTTTTTGGAGCTGCAAGAAATATAGAAAATGGAGGCTCATTAACTATTATTGCTACTGCATTAACCGAAACAGGTTCTAAAATGGATGAAGTTATCTTTGAAGAATTTAAAGGTACAGGAAATATGGAGCTTCAATTAGAAAGAAATATTGCCAACCGAAGAATTTACCCAGCTATTGACCTTGTTAAATCAAGCACTCGTAGAGATGATTTATTATTAGATCCAAAAACAGTAAAACGTATGTGGATACTAAGAAAATATTTGGCTGATATGAACCCGGTAGAAGCTATGGAATTCATTAAAAGTAAAATTCAATACTCCACTTCAAATGAAGAATTTTTAATTTCTATGAATGGTTAATCATTAAAGTTATAAAATAAAAAAAGCGAGCTAATGCCAGTCATGGTCGGAAGAAATTCCGACCATTTTTTTAAGTTTTAAATTTATCTAATTTTCCTCCAGATTGTAGAATAATCATAGCAATAACTAGATTTCTTAGTTCCATTTTAAACCTTCTTTTAGCAGTTTTATATCCGATTTTATTGCCTTTTTTATAGATTGAAAGCAACATTGCTACAATTAAGGTCATATATAGTATTACTTCTATTCCATTTTTGTTTAATGAAACAAGATGGCTCACATGTAATTCTTGTTTTATAAAGCGAAAGAATACCTCAATATCCCATCTTCTTCTATAGGCTTGCGCAATTTCTTTAGCTGACAAATCAAAATTATTGGTAATAAACCAAAAGGCCTTTTCTTCTTTTGTTTTGGTTTTTGCTACGATTAAACGAAAAGGTGTATCTACTAATTCTTCTCTATAATGAATATTCCGTTTTTTGTTGTTGATTGGTCTTCCTGTATAAAGATGAACTTTACTGTCATTAACAAGCGTTAANNCTCCTAAATCAATATCTTGATTTTGAACAAGTAATGACTCTAATTCTATATGTTTTTGATTTTCTTTTGCTCTAACAATAAAAGTAACTGAATCATCATTAAATGATTTCATAGTTCTTGTAGACTGAAGCCCTCGATCAATTACATAGATATTTTGATGATTAGATTCTTGCTTTACATGATTCATAATAGCTTCTGGCAAAGCAATGTCTTCACTAGAATACTTTTTTTCAGTAAACACATTGAAGTGACAGGGCAACAATCCGTCAAAAGCAACACTGTATTTGACGGCTTTCTTTCCGCTTTTATTATCAAGACCTTCCAATAGCTTACCCGAAGCTTCACTAACCATAGAGCTATCAACATGGATAAGGTTACACTTTAGTTTATCCTTATTAGGATACGCATTATCAAACTGCTGATAAATACACTGGTTAAATCTCTCGAAAGTAATCTGAATCAATCTTATATAATCTCTCTGAAATTGAACTTCTTCTTATACTTTCAGAAGGATCTAAATTAAAGAGTGTCTTAAACATGGAATCATTAAAAGTATCTTCTAAAGTACGTTGACTTAGTTTTTCGTTATCTAAAATACCATAAAGCAATAAATAGAACATTTTTTTACCATGTAGAACTTTTGCATAATAATCTACTTTGGTGGTTGCAGATAGTTTGGTTAAAAGAGCTTCTGGAATGACTCCTAATAATTGGTTTACTGAAATTTTATGGTCTTTAANTACTGACATAATAGGCTGATTATCAGATAACAAGATACAAAAAATTTATCACAAAAACAAATTAATAAACTGATAATCAGGTAATTAATTGAGATTAGCGTGCCCTATAAAAACGAAAAAGTCGGAAGAAAAAATCTTCCGACCATGACTGCTTATTAAGCGGCTTTTTTTATTTAAATATTTTCTTTCAATTAATAGTAACTACCTCTATTATCCTTAATATCGGCAGTTTCTTCCAATACTTGAAATATCTGGTAAGATCTCGATTTTAAATTATCTGTTATTCTTTTACGAAACATATCGTAATTATCTAATTTCACAGGAGCATCCCGTTTTACCACTTTAACAACAAACACACCTTTATTACCTTCCATTGGATCTGAAACTTCGTCTAGTTTAATGGTAGACATTGCGCCCACTACAGATGGTTCATTCCCTACCCCAGATAATAAGGGATTAAGCAAAGTTACACTTGACGCTGCATTAACCTCTGTATTGGTGTTTTTTGCAATTTCTTCTAAAGTAGCTCCCTTAATTTTTTCTTTAATAATTTCAGCCTTTTTCTTATTGATTAACTCAGGGCGAATTTTTGCCAAAATATCTGCACTAACAACCAATCCATCTTTCTCAGATTTAGCTTTAAGAACAGCCACAACATAGCCTCTTTTTCCCTTTACATCAACGTCAAAGCGTTTAGAATCTCCAAGTTCACGTTCATTAGCAAATGCCCAAATAACAATTGGACGTTGAATGTTTAAACCTGGAATACTTTCATCCAATACTTTAAGATTTTGTGCAGATTGAATGATATAATTTTCTTTTCCCGAAAGATCTTCTAATTTTTTACCATCTGCCAAATTAGAAGCAAGTGTTTCTGCTTTTTCAAAAACAGAATTTTCTGTAGCCTCAGATGCATTTATCAAACGTGCAAAAGTAGCAAGTTTTACAGCTTTTTCTGATTTTTTTTGCTCATCTACCCTGATAATATGAAAACCAAATGCGGTTTCAACAACAGCTATGCTTCCCGCCGGATTTTTATAAATAAAATTAGCAAAATCTTTATCGAATGAATCAGAAAAAGCTTGATCTTTTCTTATCCAACCAATATCACCGCCTTTACCTTTTGTACCATCAGTATTTATTTGATCAGCAATTTCAGTATATTTAGTTTTGTTGGTTTTAACCAATCCAAAAATACTGTCTGCTGTTTTTTTAGCTTCTTCTTTTGTTTTTAATGAAGTAGATCTTACCGCTCCAGCAAAAGGAACCAATATATGACTTGATTTTACAGAATCAGGTAACTGTTCAAAATCTACAATTTTTGAAATTTTGTAGTAGCCATTTTCCTTATAAGGGCCAACGACATCACCAACAGAAGCACTAAAAATAGATTCTGAAACTGCCGCAGGCAATTGATTTTTATAATAATAGCCGTTATCAAAGGCCAAATCTGATCTATTATCCCTCAAAAATCCTTCATAATTTTGAGCATTTTTTAATCCCGTAATTTGAACTTTAGTGTTTGCTGCACTGCTAAATTCCTCTCTGTCATTAATAAAGTTAGCCACTTCTACACTAACGCTTTCTGCATCTGCTTCAGATGGCACAATATCAAATCTCACATAATCGATAGAACGAGAAGCTTCAGATTTAAATCGTTTGGAGTTTTTTTCCAGATATTCTTGAATTTCCTCTTTTGATACCTTAACTACATCATCGTCAATTGTTGCATATGAAATATAAACAAATTGCGCATCAATTTTAGTGTTTTGGTATAAATAATCCCGTTCGCCTTCTTTTAATGAAGCACCTAAACCGGCAGACACCAAGGAAGTATAAGCCTGACGTTCTAAATTTTGCTTAATACTTTTTTCAGTTTCTAACCAATTTAACCAGGCCTGGCTGTTTCCTGCTTCAGCATCGGCTTTCATATTGGCAATATATTCCTTTAATTTTTCTTCATTAAAAAGTCCGGCTTCATTTTTAAAAAGCGGAGAATTTTGAATTTCCGGCAATGCCACCATAGCATCCCAAATATCTTTTTCACCCACTACAATTCCGGCTCCCTCTAATTGAGATTGGAATATTTTTTCACCAACCAAATTATTCCAAACAGCATTTACGGACTGCATTTGGGATACTCTTCCTCCACTTTGCGATTTATAATTTTCAACTTGTTTCGCAAACTCCTCTCTCTCAATATTTTCTCCGTTAACCTCGCCTATCGAATTCGCTTTGGTAGCACTGAAAAATTGTTGAATTGAACTCGGATCAAGTACAAATGCAAAAAGCGCTAAACCTACAATAAGGATTAGGAACATTGAACGATCTCTAATTTTTGATAAAATTGCCATTTCTATAGTTATTTTCTTATATTACAGTGTGCGAAAATACGATTTAGTTATTAATTATGAAAGTGAAATAATTATTATTAATTACAAAAAAAGTAATTTCAGGAAGTTATAAACCTTTAATCGACTTTATCTAAAAGTTTTAGATAAACTTCCATAATTTTCGAAGAATCTACCTTCAACATTTTAAAATGTAAATTGTTAATTTCAATGATTTCATCTTCTTTTGGTATGTCTTCATTATGATAAACAATAAATCCCCCCAGGGTTTCATAGGCTTCATTTTCTTCAATATTTAAATCATAGGTTTCATTTAAATAATCCACTTCCAATCGTGCCGAAAATTCAAATTCTCCATCATTAATTTTATTTTCCAACAAATCTACGGTATCATGTTCATCAATAATTTCACCNAATAATTCTTCAACAATATCTTCTATGGAAATGATTCCAGATGTTCCGCCAAATTCATCCAANACAACAGATATNCTTCTTTTCTTTTTAATTAAAATGTTTAGCACATTNTTTATCAGCATACTTTCAGGAACAAATTCAACCGGCAANAAAATGGATTTAATGTCTTTTGGCTTTTTAAANAATTCAAATGCAATGGCATAACCCAAAACATTATCTAAAGAATCGTCATAAACCAAAATTTTTGAATAACCCGTTTGTATAAATAATTCTTTCAAATTGGCAATATCCTCATTAATGTCAACGGCAACAATTTCGGTTCTTGGAATCATGATTTCACGGGCCTTTACCGTATCAAAATCAAGCGCATTTTGAAAAATTTGAATTTCAGAATCCACTTCTTCAAAATCATCACTGTTTTCTAATTGTTTGGTAATGTAATTTCCAAGCTCTTCTTTACTGAATTCAGTTTGCTTCTCATCATTGGCCGTATTAAAAAACGTTTTCAATAAATAATCGGAAATTGCCGTAATAAAATCAGAGATGAAATGAAATATAATGTAAAAAAAGTAAGCTAAAGGCGCAAAAAACCAAAATATTTCATTGGCATAAATTCTAAATATTGCTTTTGGCAAAAATTCAGCGGTAACCAAAATTATTATTGTTGAAATTAAGGTTTGGATTATTAATGTTGAGAAATCATTTAATGAGAAACCGATAAGTTTTTCCGTAATGATTTCACCCATAAAGAAACTGTAAATTACCAGAGAAATATTATTCCCAACCAACATGGTTGTAATAAATTTTGATGGTTTAGCCGTTAATTTGCCAACAATTTTTGAAGTAAATCCCTCTTTCTTTTTTTGAAGTTCTATTTGAAATCTATTCGCTGATATGTAAGCAATTTCCATTCCGGAAAAGAAAGCGGAAAGCAGTATTGAAATTAATATGACGGGAAGTTGTATTTCCACTTAATTATTTTTTGGTTTTTCCCTTTTTTTTCTGAAACGTCTCCTGAAAAAATACATAAAAACTACCAATATTGAAAATCCAGCCAACATATAGGCGCGTTCTCTATCAGTATTCCAATTCAGTATTGTTTCTACACTAAATACAACGGCTATTACTAAATACCCGTATTCAAATATTTTCCAAAGGTTTTGCATCTTTTATTCTTTAATGTTAATTACGCCACTCTGATTTTTCACCCACCACGTTTTTAAATCTTCCGTAGATTCAAAGCCGGTTCCGTATATAGTATCTGTTGCGGTATAAAAGGCGAATTTTTTCTCGGTAAAAAAATAATGTGTTTTTTGATCCCAATAAATTTGTTCGGTTACCAGTTTATTTTTTTGGGCATAATTGTATACGACCACATTATTTTTAATTTCAGAAACTTCTGTTTTCTTATAACTCTTGGCATAATCTCCTTCCACAGTAACAGAGTCACCATTTTTCTCAATGGAGGTAATTTTTATTCCCTTTGGAAATTCATTATAGGGATGATTTTCTCTGTTACTGAAATCAAGCATTACCGGAGCTTTCATTTTAATGTCAACACGTCCTGAATCAGTATGTATATGGTTAATTTTATAGGCTTCTCCAATAGGTAAATTTTTATCGGCCAAAAAATCCCTCACCTCTTTTACATCATTTGTACATGAAAAAAACATTGCTGTGATTAAAACCATAGCAATGCTTTTTATTTTATTAACAACTGATTTTGTCATTCAACAAATATATCAATTATAAAATTTTAAATCTAATTTACGGAACTATAACTGTTTCGTTAATCCAACAACCAATTTTATGTCTCGTTCCTGATTCTACACCAGCTACAAATAAATCTTTTTTACTTGGTACATTCTCTGAATAGTTAGAAATAAATCTATTCGCCAATGAACTAATGCTTGGGTCAACTGATCTTGCTCTTAATGCTTTATTTAAAGCAGCAACATAAACCATTCTTTTAGATACCACATCGGTTCCGCAAGAGTTGGCACTTGATGCGTACATACCTGCAATCAATAAATAGGCTTTACCCATTGTTGGTTGATATTCTAAAGTTTTATAAGCATAGCTTCTCGCTTCTTGCAATCTTCCTTTTTTTCTTAATATTTCAGCAACTCTTAATGCATATTTAGCCTTATTGTAAGAATCAGTTTCCTGATCAATTGCCTTTTTGAAATATTCCATTGCTTTGTTGGTTTGTCCGTTTTTCATTAAAATACCAGCATAGAATACAGAAGCTTGAGGTGACGGATCCGCATCAACATAGGCTTCAACCAATACATCATAAAAAGGATCATCGGTACATTCTTTATTGTACATTCTGGAAACCGCTCTTTTTAACCAAACAGCATCACTTTTATTTTCTTCAAAATATTTTTTATTCAAAGGGATTAAGTTCTCACAAGTAGAAATTGCAGATAGTTTTGCATCTAATCCAGTCTCAACAAGCTCTAAATTGCTTAAAGTTTGATCAATGGCAATTTTGCTTCTTTTATCTCTATCACTTAAATTCAGGGAATCTTTAGCATTTATAAGATTTAATTGTTTTGAATATTCTTCTCTTTTTAATTCAATGCCTTCAACTACTTCATCATAGGTATCAAATACTATTTGTGGATTTGTATCTTTATGTTTATTTAATATGATGTCAAAATATCTGTATATATTGGTTGGAGAGATTTCAGTAGGATCTGATTTAAAAGATTTTTCCAGTAAAGCAAACACTTCTTCTTCTGAAGCTCCATAAGAATCTTTAAATGTTGCAAAGTCATTATAAACTCTAGCTAAATCTTGAGGGAAATTCTCCAATCTCTGTTTATAAACTCTTTCAACAAGATTTATAGCAGCAGCTTTATCAGCTTCAGAGGTCGCAGTTTCTAAACGATTTTCGGCAATTTTAATACCTAATTTGTAAATATTCACCGTAAGTGTTGGGCAATTATCCATTGTCCAAAGCCAGTTTTCATAAGCCATATCATATTTGCCTGCGCTATAATCGCCTTTGAATAGATTGTATTTTACAATACAATCTTGATTTGCCTGCGAAAAAACAGCAGGGGCTGAAACTATAAATAATAATAATACAGCTAGAATTTGTCTCATTTGTTTCATCGTCTTAATTTTTAATTAAAATATTTCTAATTTTTTAAACCATTTGTCGTTTAATGAAAGGCCTAATCTGAAATTAAAATAATTTTCTTGCACTAAGCCGTTCGCTGTTTGTCCTCTTTTTCCAATCTCAAATCCGATATTCAAATTAGACAGTTGCTTACTCATTGGTAACCCTACTCCAAAAGATATGCCAAAATCATCAATCGCAGTAAAATCGGTTCCATTTCCTGAGGCATCAACCAATAATCCTGTGTTTTCATATTTAATTCCTGCTCTGTATGTAACTCTATCCCAATAACTGGTAATTGAATTAAATTTCGGGGTATAAAAGCCTCCTACTGCTAATTTACTGTATTTATCGTAATCAATTTTCGAATAATTATTAAAAACGCCTCCACTTAGTTCCAATGCATTTTGAAAACTATAATCAACACCTGCATACCATTTATTTTCTTTCCCTAAGCCAAGGCCTAAAGTTGATTTTAATGGCGATTTTAGAATTCCGATACTTTTTGTGCTTAAAATTGTATCACGGGGTGATTCAAATGTACCTAAAGAAACTGAATATAAATACTCATTCCCAGTTGCTTCAATTTCATTATTAAAATCAAAATTTCCTCCAAAAAGGAAATCTAATTTAGGATTTAATTTTCTTTTGTACTGAAACCCCCCGTTTAAAGTGAATCCTTTTACGTTAGAAACATTTTGGTATTTTGTTCCTAAAGACACATCCTTCACTTGATTTAAGATGCTGTTTTCAATTTTTCCAAAAATATAATTTCCTTGTAAACCAAAACTTAAATTTTTAAATGGTTTATAACCAAAACTTAAAAACACTTTATTTGTTCCGCCATCACCTATATATTGAGTCCCCTCCGTCACAGCACCTTCACTATCTAATGTGTTAGAAACCAACGAATAACCCACCGAAGAATTTGGCAATAATCCAAAAGTCATTCCTCCATTTTCGCCTATGGGAAATCCTAAAGCCAAATAAGAAAGGTATGTTGTTGATGCTCGTTGTTCACCGTTACTGTCTTTTACTGTATTATTCAGATTTTCTATGGCCATTGTATACGTGGTGAATCTCAATGACGAATTGGCCGCAGGATTTAAAAAATTTAAATGATAACTATCATTTAAAGATACCCCAACGCCCCCCATACTTAATTGTTCAACAGTGCTTGAGTTATTTTTATCTCCAATTCCGAAAAAAGAATAAGCTGATGTATTGTTCTTTTGAGAAAAACCGACAATAGATACAAATAGTGTTATTACTACTATTATTTTTTTAATCATTTATTTTAAATTATAAGTCAAAATTGTATTCAATCCTTCTAACAAAAAATTAGGATTCGCAAATATGCCATTTTTTAATCTATTTGCCAAGAAATTTATGTCTCCTCCTGTTAAAACAACTGTTAAATTGGTATTTTTTTTTCTATACTGATTAATAATGCCATCAATTTCACTTATAGCTCCATTAATGACACCCGAATGCATACTTGTTTCTGTCGAATTCCCAATCAATTCGGATTTTTCCACAGGTTCCAGAAGCGGTAATTTTTCAGTAAAAGAATGCAGCGCTTTATAGCGCATTTGCAATCCCGGTGAAATTGCGCCACCGTAATAATTGCCTTCATAATTAATGAAATCAAAGGTTATACAGGTTCCTGCATCAATTATTAAAACATTTTTGTTTGGATATTTTGATATTGCTGATGAAACTAGTGCAATTCTGTCGACACCCATAGTTTTTGGTGAGGCATAATTGTTCACAAACGGAACTTTTGTGCAATAATCTAGCTCAATTAAGTTTATTTCATCTCGTAATTTGTCTATTTGAGATTTATTTATGAAACCGACCGAAGAAATAATCGCGTTTTTGCAATGGTATTTTTTTATAATTTTAATTGTTTCAGAAACAAAAATTTCATTGTTAAGGCTTTCATTATGAACCATTTTGCCATCATCAAAAACAGCAGTTTTAATTCTTGTATTGCCTACATCTATAATTAAGTTCATTGCTATTTCCTAAAGAGTTCAAAAATACAACAGATTTTTTTAAATTGTTTTGATATGTCTAAAAAATAAATTTATATTTGCAACCGCTAAAGCGATGGTGCCTTAGCTCAGTTGGTAGAGCAAAGGACTGAAAATCCTTGTGTCCCTGGTTCGATTCCTGGAGGCACCACCATAAAAACCCTAAACTAAAGTTTAGGGTTTTTGTTTTTTATGGAATAAAATATTTTAAATATTCATTAGCACCTACAAATCTTAAATCAAAAAATTACCAATCCTTATTTATCATCATCGTCTTCATCGTCATAATCTTCATCTTTATTTTCATCAATTTCATCATCTTCATTCTCGTCCATTTCCCCATCTTCATCATCAATAGCTGCTTTTATGTTTAAATCTAAATCAATCTCCAAATCTCTTTCTATAACATCATCTTCCTCTTCTTCATAAAAATTTTCCATACTGTCCGCCAGCTCATCACTTATTTTAACTAAGTAAATGGTATCTTCCGTTGAAACCTCAACTGCTTCAACATATTGACCTTTATGATTTGTAAACCTAATGATGTCTCTAATGCCGTAACCGTCCGGAAATTTGTCGACCAACAAATTAAGGATTTCAG
>JGI1221J11331_1000648_pt1 | contig 11537 bp, 9 predicted proteins | sample LakVidmifraction_4_FD_11331 | JGI IMG/M metagenome (IMG submission 11331) | reverse complement strand
GTAATCAACTTAAAAGAAGCTAAAGAATTATTAAAAGCTGTGGTAGATTTATATAATAATGAAAGACCTCATATGAGTATTAGTAACTTAACACCTAATCAAGTTCACGAATCAATAGAAAAACTTAAATTAAACAAATTATGGAAGAATTATTATAAGAAAAATATTACTATTGTAAAGCAAGAACAGGACGTAAATCTAACTGTAAACTTATTACAGGATTAATTATTAAAACTGTAAACTTTTTTTAGGACGAGTCACGAGTCAGGGCAGTAAAAACGTTGTTGTTGTTGTTGGTTCTTGTTTTTCTATTCAAAACAGTTATGAATGGCTAATGCAAGGCTATTGTGTACTCAAATAGTGTTGTTGTTGGTTGTTGTTGGTTGTTGTTGGTTGTTGTTGGTTGTTGTTGGTTGTTGTTTTTCTATTCAAAATAGCTATAAATGGCTAATGTAGGGCTGTGACTCGTCCTAAAAAAAGTTTGCAGTTTTAGGTTTTCTAGAAAAGAAGAACAAAATCAAAAAATTTAATATTAAGTAACAAAATTAGGAATTGAGATTTTTTATCTTTTATACAATAATTGCTCTACTTTATCTGACAATTTCAGTAATCGGAATAGGTTTAATTGGAACAATGGTTTAGAAACAATATCAGGTTAAGGACGCTAGAATTTTCAATGAAATTAATAAAGAAAAAATCACTATAACAGAATTTAATTTGAGGAATGAAAAAATAAATCAAAATAAAAATAAGATTGAAAATACTAAAAACAAAGAATTACAGTACGATATGAAGACTTTTTTAAAATATCGTTGTATGGGATAGGAATGGTTTCTTAAAGATTAAACGATGGTAACACAAATCTTTTTTGAAATTCATCATAATAAACGATACTGCCTGAACCCATGTCAAAAAATGCCTTTCTTCCATTTAGATCAGGTGATATATTATGAACTATAAAATAGCGGGAATTTATTAATTTTTTAAGTTCAGCAATATCACCTTTTGTTGATAGTTTATTTATTTTAGTGGTGAAAATATTAGTTATAATTGCAGTTAATGCATTTCCAGTTAATGTTCCTAATGCTGCATTTCCAACACCGGCTAAACTAACTTTTTCAATTTCAGTTTTTTTCTTTTCTTCGCTTTCCTGTGCCATAATATTAGTAGGCGTAATCCTTTTATGAACCTTGTTGTGCTGATGGTTTTTATTTCTACAGGTATCAGAACAAAAGCGTTGTACTTTTCTTCTTGTTGGTTCATACTCTTTTTGGCAAAATTGGCAAGTATAGTATCTTGATTTCATAATTATTAAAATTGTGCGTAAAACAAACGTTTGTTTTACGTATAATATTCGTGTATTGCTTCTAAATTCAAATTAAAAACTTTTGTCAGTATAAACTTTTCAGCTTCTTTATCAGAAACTAAAGGTTCCTTTTTTAGTTTACCTTTAGTTTCTAATTGGTTTTTTGCTGTTATATTTTTAATAGAAGAGGGGAGGTTTTCAGCTTCAGTTTTAAATTCTTGATGTTGAATTTCTATTTTTGATTTAATAGTGTATAGTTTACCGTATAATTCCAATCTTGAAATTAAATCAGGGAAATACACTTTAAGTAATTCAGATACGTCATATTGTGGCTTTAATATAATTTTTTTTGATTGATAAAAATAATTAACCAATTCAAAAAAATGTGTTTTGTATAATTCACTTTGAATTTCAAATAAACCTATCGTAAATCTATCAATATTTTTTTTATTATATATGCTCAAATTAACACTCAGCCAATCAACCATAGCGCTATAAAATTCGACTTTCTCAAAGTATTTTTTCAGGATATAATCAAATTCAAAATCCTCTAATTCCTTTCTTTTTTTCAAGAGCTGAAAAATATTGTTTTCTAGTGATTTAGGTTTTTGAACAATTCTTTCATTAAATTCATCAACTTCAAAAACACCCATTCCTTGATGAGTATCTAAAATGCTTATTTCATCAAGAAAATTTGCTGGAATATGATTTTGAATAGTTTCAAGCAGATTACTCGGAATAATAGCGCTTGGAATGTAAAAAGCAACATCGTTTATTAGTACTTCAACTAATTTATCAAAAAAAGCATCTAATGATTGTTCGCTCATTTTTTAATTATCTTTTTTGTATGATCTTATTTTAGCATTTCTGAATAGTCGGCTGGTAGCTCTGCATCAATATCTCTTAAATATTTACGCAAGGCTGTTATGGTTGCATGCCCTGTTATCATCATCAATTTTCCTTCAGCCTCAGTTGGTGATGAATTTTTAACCAACTCTCTATATAATTTGGTAATATAGGTGTGTCTAAAGCTATACAATCCATAATCTTCTCCAAGGTTAAAATGGTCTTTTACAACGGACTTAAATCGCTTGGTAAAATAATCTCTTCTGTTTTCAATAGTAGTTGTCCATTCTCCACCAATTTTATCAGGAGTAAATAATACTAACTTCTTATCTATTTTTGAAAGGTCTGGCAATTCATTTATCAATAATTCTGGAATTAATTTCGTTTTTAAAGGACTATTTTTTGCTTTAAATTGAATGGTATTATTATTCAAGTTCAAATCACCAACATTTAATCTACAGACTTCAATTGGCCTTAAAAAGTTATAGGAAATAAATTTAATATATAGCAATAACATTGGATCCGTTTCTTTTAAATACTTGAATATTTCCTCTTGTTTTTCTGTAGTATATGTTTTGTTTCTTTCCGGAATTGATTTTAAAACGGGTATTTTTTTTATAAAATTTAGTTCAATAACGTCATTATCTTCTAGGGCTTGTAGAATACTGCCTAAGTCTAGTCTAAAATTGTTTCTTGTTCGTGCACTGGTTCTATAGAGTTCTTCATTTAAAAACTGGGCTAAATCTTTTTTGTTTAGCTCTTTAATGAATTTAATTTGTGGACGATTTTCTTCCATCCATTTCAAAAAGTTTTTTATTTTATTCTTATAATCTCTTTTTGTTCTTGCGCTTACTAGTTTGTCTTTAAATTTTAAGCCTAAATCAAAGGCTTCTTTTAAAGTCATTTTAGACTCTTCAATAATTGGTATAATATTTTCTGAGGTTGAAGGTTTTTTAACCTCGTTTCTTTTCGCAAACATAGCTATGTTATCCTCAAAAGGATTGAACCCAGCTATTAAAAGATGTAATAATTTTTTCCTGTAAATGGTTAAAGCGGAAAGGCGGTCTTCTTTTGTTTTATAATTATTAGACTTACCATAAATATTTTTCATCCGTTGAAGTTTTCCAGTCTCTGGATTTCGGTATGAAAAGTAGATATACCAACGCTTTGTTAAATCACCCTTTGCGTTGTAGATTTTGGGGCTTGAAAAATTCAATTTCATTTGCAAATCGTGTTCCAAAACGTGTTCATTTTGGTAGTCAAAGGTAAGGATTTCATTCAAATTAAACATAAAAAAACGGTTTAGATCAATCTAAACCGCTTGTTTATCCACTTTTTGCTTTGTAGCGGGGACTGGACTCGAACCAGCGACCTTCGGGTTATGAGTTTGAACAAAACCCTTATTTTACGCTATATTTGGCTTATTATTGACTAAATCGTTTACGGAATTGTTTACGGTAAATTAAACAATATTTATTATCGTAAATGTAACATTTTTTTACCATTATCAATTCAAAAACTAGGCCTATTTAAATAAATTATATAACTTGCTTTAAACAAAAAAATAAAACTATAACCAAATTGATAAAATAATGAAAACATATGTTTATTCGAAAGAATCCAGTGATAAACAGTGAAAATTATTTTGATATAACAAGTTGCCAACCATTAGAAAAATCGCGAATGAAAGAATATTTCCAACTTCAATTTAAGATGTTTAACAGAAAAATGATTGAGTTCGGACTTCCACTTTTGATTGGATATTCAATCTTACCAATAGTTTTCTTTTTACTGTCCAAATCTTTATTCTCAAAAACAGAATTTGCCATTTATCTATACGGATTTATTGCATTAAGTTTTGTGTCAAAATTAAGCGAACCTAAAAGAAATGATTTTTTAAAATCTATATTTAATAAACCGAATTATTTCAAATTGAGAGTCATAGAAAATCTCATTTATAGTATGCCTTTTCTCTTTTTTTTACTCTATAAAGGATTATTCTTTTTATTATTATTATTAAGCCTTTTAGCAATTTTTATTGCATTATTCAATTTCAGCACAAACCTTAATTTTACTATTCCAACACCGTTCGGTAAAAAACCATTTGAATATCTAGTAGGATTTAGAAAGACATTTTTTATTTTCCCAATCGCCTATTTTTTAACTTACATTTCAATATCAGTTGGGAATTTTAATCTTGGTATTTTTTCAATGTTGTTAATTGGTATAATTTGCTTGTCATATTATTCAAAATTAGAAAATGAATACTTTGTATGGAATTTCAATTTATCATCTAAAGAATTTTTACTTGAAAAAACAAAAACGAGCTTAATCAATTTTACGCTTTTAAGTCTACCGATTATAATAGCTTTAAGTATTTTCTTTTTTAATGAAATAGATATTTTAATCGTGTTTTTTCTTTTATGTTATACTTATCTCATAACCATAGTTTATGCTAAATATTCAGCTTTTCCTAATGAAATGGATTTATCACAAGGAATATTGATTGGAATTAGTTTTTTAATGCCACCCATCTTAATTATAATTATTCCTCTCTTTTATTCTCAATCTATAAAAAAACTAAATACAATTTTAGAATGATAAAAATAGAAAAGCTATCAAAATCCTATGGTAAAAACCAAGTTCTCAATTCAATAGATCTAGAATTTAAAAAAGGGAAAGTTTATGGAATTGTTGGAGAAAACGGAGCAGGAAAAACAACTTTATTTAGATGCATTGCAGGACTAGAAACTTATAATGGACAAATTATATCTGTTTTTAATAAACTAAAAGACCATTTAGGACTTTTGCTAACGGAACCTTTCTTTTTCTCTAAAATTACTGGAAAAGAATACATACAACTTCTTGCAAACACAAGACAAATAAAACTATCAAATATTGAGAACAGAAACATATTTGATTTACCGTTAAATCAATATGCTTCAACCTATTCTACTGGAATGAAAAAGAAATTGGCATTAACAGCCATACTTTTACAGGAAAATGATTTATTTATTCTGGACGAACCGTTTAATGGTGTTGACATACAAAGTAATTTAATAATAACTGAAATTATAAAAAAACTAAAAAATTTAGAGAAAACATTAATAATTTCTTCTCATATTTTTTCAACACTAGCAGACACTTGTGATGAAATTTATTTAATGAAAAATGGAGAAATAATTAGAAGAGTAAAAAACCAGGATTTTAATAATCTTGAAACAGAAATGAAAGAATTTACAGTCGGAAACCGAATTGAAAGCCTTGAATTGAAATAAATAACGGTTGGCAAGCCGCATATAATTTATGCTTAAATTTGAACTGGTACAAACCGACAAACATTCAACAAGCAATTTGCTACGACCTAAAAATCGGAGATTTTTAGGTCGCACAAATCATATAAAACCGTTGGGCGTCATTAAACCATATACAAGGAACAACTAAAATATGAAAAATTGGATTTTGAAAATATTGAAAAAGTTTATTGACTGGTTATCGATTCAATACACAAAATATCTACCTAAAAGAGAAATAGATTTACCTTATAATTCGTTATCACCGACTGACAATGCGGAAAAGGTTGAATATTATTTAGAAACATTCGAATGGGCTTTAAATAATACAAATAAAATAAAAAACGTTGCAGTAGCAGGTCCTTATGGTTCGGGGAAAAGTAGTGTTATTCAAACATTTCAAAATAGACATAAACACAACAAGAATTATCATTTTTTAAATATTTCGTTAGCAACATTTAAAGAAGAAAAAAAGAAGAAAAATGGGTCTAATTGTGAAAATAAAGATGACTTATTAAGGCTTATTGAATTAAGCATTTTACAGCAACTTTTTTATCACGAAAAAGATAATAAGATACCTGATTCAGGATTCAAAAAAATTAAAAGCCATACAAACAAATATTTATGGTTAATAACTATTGGTATGATAGTGTTTGCCGTTGCATTTTTACATTTAGTTTTTCCCAATTTTTTAGCAAAATTTTCACTTTTTGAATTAACACCACAAAACAGCAAATTCTTCCATTATACATCTGTAATAATAGTTTTATTGGGTAGTTTATTTATGGTCTTTAAATTAATAAGGATTTTAAAAGGACTTACAATTAAGAAATTAGGAATAAGTAATGCATCAATAGAAATTGATGATAAAATAAGTAAATCTATTCTAAATAATCACATAGATGAGATATTGTATTTTTTTGAAGTCACAAATTATAATACAGTAATAATAGAAGACCTTGATAGGTTTGAGCAAACAGATGTTTTTACAAAACTCAGAGAAATAAATTTACTTATTAACAACTCAAAAAAAATTGAAAAGGATGTTGTTTTTATCTATGCTATCAGAGATGATATGTTTCAAGATAATGATAGAACAAAGTTTTTTGATTTTATGATTCCCATTATTCCTGTTATTAATTCTTCAAATTCAAATGAAAAGTTACTTAATTTAATTCAAACAAATAATTACAAAATATCAACTGATTTAATAGAAGATATTTCACTATTTATTGATGATATGAGACTTCTTTATAACATTTTGAATGAGTATCATATCTATTTCAAAAAACTTAACCCCAATTTAAACCAAGATAAACTATTATCAATGATAACTTATAAAAATATCTATCCCAATGATTTTACAAAACTAAGTCAAAATAAAGGCAAATTATACAAAACTATTATTAATAAGCATAAATATATTAATGAAAAAATATCAGTGATTGATAATAAAATAATTTCAATCAAAGATGAAATAAAGACTATAGAATCAATAAATATTCGAGATATAAAAGAATTAAGGCTGGTTTATATTTCTAAATTTATTCAAAAAATAAATCAATCTGGACAAGCATTTAAGAGTTTCTTTATTAATAATCAAGAATTTAATATTAGTCAAGCAACAGAGGACAATTTTTTTGATACTTTGAAAAGCCTGACTACTATTCAATATGTTTGCTATTCTAGTATTGGACATCAGTCTAGTATTAATTATGATTTTAATAAACTTGAATTTGAAGTTAATTCAAATTACTCTTACAAAGAGCGTGAAGAATTAATAATTAATAATATTCATTTGGAAGAACTAAAAAATAGTATTGAAAAACTTGAAAAAGAAAAAAATGAAATAAAGAAAAATCGAATTAAAGACCTTGTTTCTGACAAAAATATAGCTATTGAATCTGAAAATCAAAACCAAAAGGCGCTTATAAATGTTTTATTAAGAAATGGATATATTGATGAAGATTATTTAGACTATATTTCTATTTTTTATATAGGAAGCCTTTCAAAAAATGACCACCAGTTTTTAATTAATGTGAAGACTCAAAAAGAAAATGAATTTGATTTTCCTTTGCAGAAGAAAGAGAATTTAGTAAAAAGGATAAATGAATTTGAATTTGAAAAAAAATATTTACTCAATTATGATTTAATCGATTTTCTGATAAAATCATCCAAGTATTCAGCTAAACGAAAAAAAGTTATTACACAATTAAGTAATGAATCTGAAACGACGGTTAGATTTATTGACGGTTTTATTGATTACACAGCTAATATTGAAAAGTTTATTAAATATTTATGTAAAGATTGGATAAATATTTGGAGCTTCTTAGAAAACAAATCAAACTATCCAAAGGAAAAAACAGAAAAATATTTTAAATTAATAATTGAACATGCAGAAGTAAAAGATATTAAAAACATCTTTGCTAATTCAATAAGCAAAATTTCTGATAACAAGGATTTCTTGCTAATAATAATGGATACTGCTAAATTAAAAGAGATAATTAAAGAACTTGATATTGAATTTAGCGTTCTTGATGAATCAGCATCCCAAGAATTGCTAGATTATGTATATGATAATAATAATTATTCTTTAAATAAAAAGGTTATTCGTTTCTTCCTAAAAAACAAAGGAAAACTAATTGAAAACGATTTTGATACTAAAAATTATTCTACAATTAAACAATCTAAACTTGATAAGCTAGTCGATTATATTGAAGACAACATAAACGAGTATATAACATCAATCTATTTAGAAATTGAAACAAACACAGCAGAAACCGAAACGGTTTACATCCAACTACTGAATAATGAAAATATATCGTATGATAATAAAGTAAAGATTGTAACCCAAATTGAAACTATTATTACAGATGTTAATGATATTGAAGATATAGAACAAATTAAACTTTTACTTGTAGTATCAAAAATCTTGGCTACTTGGAATAACCTTGTTGATATTTATGTTCAAAATGAAAATAAGTTTATTGAAGAAATTTTATCATTTATTAATGTTGCAGATAATGCTAAAAAGCTTTCTAATTCTAAAATCAATAAAGAACACCCAGATAAGAAAACTGCTGATTCCTTTACTGAAGCCTTATTGTTAAGTGAAGAAATTATTATTGAAAGTTATTCAATAATATTGAAGTCAATCCCATTTATTTATAATTCTCTAAACTTTGAAAATCTTTCTTATAAAAAAGTTGAGTTGTTAATTAATAATAATAAACTTACAACAAATTCGACTAATTTTGATTTATTAAAAGACAATTTTGATAATCTTAATATTAACTTAATTGAGCATAACTCTAATAAATTCATTGAAAATATTGATTCTTTTGAACTTGAAAATGAAGATTTATTAAGTCTCCTAAAATCTGACATAATAAATATCCAAATTAAAGAAAAAATAATTAAGAATTATGACACATCAACATTCACAATTGATTCAAAACTATTAACTCAAATTGGAAAATTACTTTTAGAAAATAGTAATTTAGACATTGATAATATTATTGTAAAATCTATCGGAAAAGACAGTAATTTAGGCGAGTTTGATAAAATTAAACTTCATAACAAATGGTATAGAATATATGATAATGAAGATACTTCAAGTTTTCTTCTTTCATTAGGTGAGCCATACTCATTTATTACTGAAAATGGGAAAAGACCATTATTAGATAACAATGAGATAAATAGAGGACTTGCTGAAAATTTGAAACTTAAAGGATATATTTCGAAATATAAAATTGAAAAGAAAAAAGGAATAAGAATATCAACATTTAGGAATAAATAACGAACGCACAAGCTGTATAAAATTTATGCTCAAATTTGAACTGGTACAAACCGACAAACATTCAACAAGCAATTTGCTTCGCCGGAAAAATCTCCGATTTTTACGTCGCACAAATCATATACAAACCGTTATAGGCAATTGCAGAAAACCATGAATTGACATTTTAACTATATTTGAAAGAAAAACATGACAAAGAAAATATATCAAATTCAAATAGTATTAAAAGGACCCAAACCTAAAATATGGAGAAGAATATTAATAGATTCAGATATATTGTTGGTAGATTTTCATAGAATTATTCAAACAACAATGGGCTGGACAAACTCACATCTTCATATGTTTTCAGATGGCATTGAAGAATATTCACCAAAAGAATTTGAGGTAGAATATGCAAAAGATTCAAGGACAGCAAGATTGGATAAAATATTGAAAGAGGGAAAATCTAAGATTAGTTATGAATATGACTTTGGTGATGGTTGGGAACATAGCATAACACTTGAGAAGATATTAACTCCAGATAATCAATTACAAATACCAAAATGTATAGCAGGTAAGCGAAATTGTCCTCCTGAAGATTGTGGCGGAATATGGGGGTATTCTGATATGCTTGAAACACTTAAACAGCCAGACCATGAGGAGTATGAAAGTTATATTGAATGGTTAGGAGATGATTTTGATCCTGAATATTTCGACAAGGATGAAATAAACAAAATGTTAAAGAAAAAAGATTTTGGTTGTATTTGGCTATAAGTAGAGAGTGAAAAGCAAAAGCTTACAACACACAATATAAAATAGTTGGTAATCAATGATTTGCGAAGCTTAAGTTTTTCAAATCAACTTTTTTTATGGCGGATAAAGACACACTCCGAATACCCAACCGTTTCATATTGTCAGCCGTTGCTCGGCAATAACCTCAACAGAAAACCTCGGCAAAATTTCTGATTCGCTGCGCTATATTTGTGATGTTTCGCTAATTGCCGATTAACGTCGTGAATAACAAAAAAAAAGCCCCAGCAACCTCTAAAAAAACGAGGTTGACTAAATGTTTTAAAAATAATAACGTTATGAATGAACATTTTAATAAAGTTATAGGAGAATACAGATATAAATCTAAAAAAAATAAAATATCTCAATTCTTTCCAAGTAAAATGGGTGATTCTTTTATTGGATATACTAAAAACGGAATAAAATGTACTTTTATTAAACATAATTATAGACCTTATTTTATTTATCGTTTATTTTGGTATTTGAGATATACAAATCCAATTATTAAATTTAACATACCAAGAAAAAGACATATTACTTTGGTTGTACTTATGGTTATTACCATTATTGCTATGTTTGTTATTGCATATTATTTTTAAGATTTATAATTTGTTCAATCTAATCGCAGAATCTTTTTTGAAATTTTTTTAAAAGAATTACCCTGAACTACCATTGATATTTATATATTTACTAATGAAGATTTGAGTTACTGCCGACAACTAACGATATATTTTATCGCTATGCGAGGGCTTTCTCTTTGTTTGTCGCTTACTTGTTATTGAAACAGCAAACTGAAAAAGTTTGTATTTCTTCACAAACGCGCCAAAACATATCTTCGACGTTGTATGCAATGAAAACAAACTTTGCGCACATTAAAAATTAGAACTTGAATTAATAAATGATAGAATTTTTAAAGCTACTTTCCAATAGAGAAATTTCCATTTTAATTTGGTCAGTAGTATTTTTTACAATTCTGATTGCTAGCTCAAAAGGAAGTTTCGGAAATCTTTGGGCTGTAATAAAAATGCTCTTTTCAAAACAATTTATTCCGTTCTATATTATTTTCGGACTTTATTTTTTTATTGTAATAAGTTTACTGAAAAAACTTTCCATTTGGGAGTTTCCTCTTTATAAAGATTTTATTTACTGGTTTTTAACGACCGCAATAGTGCTTTTTTTTAGTTCAAACAAATTCGACACTTATAAGGCTTTCAATAAAGTAATTCTAACTGCAATTTCAGTAACAATAATTATTGAATTTATCATTGGGTTTTATAATTTTTCGCTTTTTTGGGAACTAATTCTCATACCAATTGTAACATTTATTTCACTTTTATCGTTGGTCTCAGAAATGAAAAAAGACGACCAAAACACTAAATTGGTTGCTAAATACTTAAAAAACATTTTATCGATTATTGGAATTGGCGTTCTGGTTTATGGAATTTATCAGTTAATAGTTTCATATAACGAATTATTCACTTTAAGCAATTTAAAATCTTTTCTGCTACCACCTATATTCACTTTGATA
>JGI1221J11331_1000647_pt1 | contig 11538 bp, 2 predicted proteins | sample LakVidmifraction_4_FD_11331 | JGI IMG/M metagenome (IMG submission 11331) | reverse complement strand
CCCAAGGCGGCGGAGCCTGCTCCGAAGCCGAAGCCCAAGCCGAAGCCACGGGCCAAGCCCGTTGAGGACGAAGAGGACGAAGAGCCCGCACCGAAGCCCAAGCGCACGGCCAAGCCCGCTCCGGTCGAGGACGAAGAGGACGAAGAGCCCGCGCCAAAGCCCAAGCCGAAGCCCAAGCTGGCTCTGGTCGAAGACGAGGACGAAGATGCGCCCATCAAGCGCACGACCAAGCCTGCAGCCGTCGCGGAGACCAAGACGGATCTGGCCAGCATCATCGGACAATGGGATGACGATGACGACGAATAAGGTCGCAGGTCACTGAAACAAAGCTCGCCGAGGGGGTAGAGGCACCAGCCTTGGCGAGCATCATCCAAAGAGTGGCGGCTATGGAAACAATAGACTTCGTAAGGCGTGTCACGGGGGACGCCGGATACTACAGCATCCTCGCACTAGGGCCCGACAAGGGCAGACGTACCCAGAAATTCTANGATACNCCAGAGGCCGCTATCCATGCGGCCTTAAACTTCGATAGCAACGNGCGTGANGCCTATTTCGCGCTGGGGCGCTTTGNTACAGCAGACAGCCGTGAGGCTGGCAACGTCACTTCGATGGGGTCTTTCTTTCTCGATCTGGACTGCGGGGCGGGCAAGGATTATTCCAGCCAAGGGGAAGCCCTGCTGGCGCTGCGCGGCTTCGTCAAGAAGCTGAAGCTGCCAAAACCGATCATCGTAAACTCGGGCCGGGGCCTGCATGTCTACTGGCCGCTCACTTCTGCGGTGCCCTATGCAAGCTGGCTGCCTGTGGCGACGCGGTTCAAGTCGGCCTGCAAGACGCTGGGCTTCCGCTGCGATACCACAGCCACTGCAGATGCTGCACGTGTGCTGCGCATGCCGGGCACCCACAACTACAAAGACACCCCGCCGAACCCGGTCACGATACTGGCCAATGGGGATCATGAGGCAACGTCTCTTGAGCTGTTCAATGCGTGCGTAGCGCCCCACGCGGCGGTCTCGGCACCAGCAGGCCTGTTCGCAGACCCTACCATGAAGGTTTCAGCTGCGGCCGCTGCCGTGGTGGGCACCAGCGCTGTCATGGATGCCTTGCGGGGCAACATAGAAGCGTCGTTCAAGAAGATCGCCCGCAAGACCGCTGCGGGCACCGGCTGCGCACAGATAGGGGCCATGCTGTCGGACCCGACAACTGTGCCAGAACCGTTGTGGCGCGCGGGGCTGTCCATTGCGGCGCACTGCGCCGAGCCGCAGGCCATCCATTGGCTATCTGCGGGGCATCCGGATTACGATGCTGACGACACCGCGCACAAGGCCTCGCACATCAAGGGTCCTTATCTCTGCGTGCGGTTTGATGAGCTGAACCCCGGCGGCTGCGAAGGCTGCCCGCACTGGGGCAAGGTCAAGTCCCCGATCGTTCTGGGGAACTCCCTGATCCAGACCGAGGGCCCTGTGGAAGTGTCCGAGGCTCCAGAAGGTACGAAGCTGGTCGTAGAAGTCCGCAGCGATGGTAAGGTGGCGCTCCCTCCTCTGCCATACCCCTACAAGCGCGGCATCGGGGGCGGAGTATACATGGAGACCAAGGACGCCGACGGGGTGCTGGACTCGAAGCTGGTCTGGCTCCACGACATCTATGTGCTTCGGCGGCTGGTTGATCCTGAGCAAGGCGAGGTTATCGAGATGCGGTATCACCTGCCCCAAGACAAGGTCCGCACGTTCGTTGTGCCCCTCTATGCAGTCACCTCGAAGGAGGAATTTCGACGCGCCCTCGCTATGCAAGGCGTGGCGGCTATCAACAAAGAAGTGGACGCGCTTATGCAGTACACACAAACATGGGTGAGAGAATTGCAATATAGATCGCAAGCAGACAATGCACACCGCCAGTTTGGCTGGGTCGGCGAGTTCAACGGGTTCGTGCTGGGTGAGCAAGTCATCCAAAGCGACCGTATCGAGCATAATGCACCAGCAGCAGGCACGCGNGGGCTGACCGAGTTCTTCGCCCCCANAGGCACCTTGGATGGCTGGAAAGAGACGATGGCCTTCTACAATCGGCCCGGCTTCGAGCTGCACCAGCTCGTGGTCTGCGCGGGGTTCGGCTCGGCCCTGATGAAGTTCCTGCCGGAAAGCGCTGGCCCTGATCCACCTGTGGTCCAAAGATTCCGGGTTCGGCAAAACCACAGCGAAGCTCGCAGCGCTGTCTATCTGGGGCAACCCGAAGAAGCTGATCCTCGACGAGCGGGACACCCACAACTCTCGCATGAACCGGGCTGACGTGATGCACAGCATCCCTGTGTGCATGGACGAGGTGACCAACATCCGCCCCGACCATGCATCAGACCTCATCTATCAGGTGACCGGGGGCCAGCAGCGCAACAGGATGTCGTCCAGTGGCAACTCGGAGCGCTTCCGCGGTGACCCTTGGAACCTGCTGTTCATCACATCTGGCAACGCCAGCCTGATCGACAAGGTGGCCAGCGCCAAGGCCATGCCGAAAGCAGAAGCCCAGCGGGTCCTCGAGATCGAGGTCGGCCGGCTGTTCTCGCAGAAGTCGGACAAGGAGGACACCGACAAGTTCAGTCGGGACCTGCTCCTGCACTACGGTCATGCAGGCGTGCCCTTCGTTCAATACGTTCTCCAGAACCTGCAGGAGGTCCAGATACTGGTGCAGACTGTCCAGCGCCAGATCGACACCACAGCGAACTTGGGGCCGGAGAACCGCTTCTGGTCGTCCGCCATGGCAGCATCTATCGCCGCGGCCGTGATCTGCAACCACCTCGGCCTGCTACAGTACAACGTCAAGACGCTCCGCGATTACGTCATCGCCAAGGTGCTGCGCCCGAACCAGCAAGCGAGCGGGGAACTCACGATCGACGCAGTGGCGCTGGTCAACGAGTACGTCTACGAGAACTGGGGCCGCATCCTGCAGATCAAATCGACCATAGACCTCCGGGCCCGGGGCACATCAACCACGATGGAGCACATGGCGGTGCCAGAGCAGATGCCCCGCAGCACGGACTTTGCGGGTCGGTACGAGACAGACCTCAAGCAGCTGTACCTGCTGATCCGTCCGTTCAAGGAGTGGTTGTCAGAGCAGCAGATCAACTATGCATCGGTGCAAGATGAGCTGACGAAGAAGGTCAAGGCTGAGAAAGTTCGCGTGCGGCTGTCCAAAGGCACCTCGATGAGCCTGCCCCCGGTGGACGTGCTGAAGATACCCATGCATTTTGAGGCACCCAATGACAGTCCGGACCCTACTTGACCTGTGCCCAGACGGGCTTCGCATCGTGGTCCCGTGGAAGGAGCTCTACCCCGGGATGTCGGTGTTTGTGCCCTGCATAAACGCCCAAACCTGCCAGAAGCAGGCAGAGACTATAGCGAGAAAACTGGAGATCCGTATCGCCTGTCGGCGGGTCTTCAAAGACAACATTTTGGGGTTGCGTATATGGCGGACCCCATGATATGGTATCCTAGACAGGACAGAGCCACCTGCTTCCTGTCGTACCTCCCAAGGTTGTTCCTAGCCTACTGCCCCCGCTCCGGCGGGGGCTTTTTTCATCCTTGATAGTCCTTGAACCGGGTCAGCACCTCGTTCACCAATCTGGGGTCGAACGACACCCCGTTGTAGGTCCGCTTGTCGGTGTTCGCCCGGCTCTTCGTGGAGCTCCGAAGGAAATCGCGGTCTATCCCTACGGAAGGGTGATCCGCGTTGAAGGCCCTTATGTCCTCGATAACGTCCTTCATGGCCTCGGAGTTGCCCTCTTTCCGCGCCATCGCGTAGCGGTCCGCCAGCTTGGATTTGCGCTTGTCGATGCCCAGCGTAAACTTTTTTCGTGCAGAGCTGACTGCTTGTGTGCCAATGAGCTCTGCGGGAGCGAAGCCAAGGGCCTGCGCAAGAACGTGGCCGGGGTGTATATCCTCGACAATGCTGTCCCCAGAGCGGGTCAAGGCACCTTCAGTTCCGAACCTGCCAGCTTTCAGGAAGTAACGGATCGCCGCGGGAGACGCCGACTCGATGCCCCGTTGCAATTGGCCATCAACTATATCCTTAAACCCGCGTTCGAGGTTCAATGCGGTCCCGATCAGGGGGCCACCCAGCACCTCTGCAACAGTCCACAGGCTGGACTGCTCCTTCGCGATCATGGGCTCGCGGAACAGGAGGTCTGACAGGCCGATGCGGGGCGCAACGCTGACACCCAGCGTATAGTCGAGTATCCCTCGGTTCGCACCATCGCTGATGTACTGCCGCACAACAGACTCGAATTGTTCCTCGTCATCGTCGGCCAACAGCAGGTTGTAGAGCATGGCAAGGGTGCCAAACATCGGCAGGCCAGCGACACCAGACAGGAGCGCCGCGGAACCCGCTATACCCGCGATCTGCTTTACAGCAATCTTCTTTGCTCCGGGCGACTGGTCCTTGAGGGCGCGCTTGGCCGTGTCAAACATCAGGGCGTACGTAGTCACGCCGTATCGCTTGTACATGAACGCGACAGAGCCCACCTCGTTTTGGGCGATGCGGGGGGTAGCCGCTGCCGCGGTGCCCCCGTTTATCATCTCCGTCAGGTACACAGCCTGCTTGGCCGCGTTGCGCATAACCTCGGGGGTCAGCGCGGTGCCCGCCTTTTCGAGACTGCCTAGCTCGAGCAGGTACGATGTTGCCAGTGCGACCTCACGGTTGTAGCGCTCCGAGTGGTGCAGCATCCAGCCCGTTGCTTTGTTGATTTTTTCCCCAATGCCCTGAGAGCCGTCGATGTCGAGGATGTCGAGCGTGATGGACCGGTTGAACTGTCCGTTTGTGCGCCCCTCAGTCACGAGGTACTGCAGCTTTTGCAGTAGCGGCGACAGGTTTGGCGCGGCGAAGTCGTAGTTCTCTATTGACGGCTGTGCCGCCACACGGTCCTTGACCAGCCCCGTGCCATTAGGGTTAAAGACATCTATCTCCCGCATGGTGCCGCTCCCAGCGATCAGCCGCGCAGCCTCGCCCATAGCACGGGTGGTTTCCCTGTAGCCGTACTTTGCTCCGAGGAAGGGTAGCCCAATCATCGGCATCTGCATGAGGCTCAACATAGCTGTAGAGATGTTGAACCCAAGAGTCATGTTGAACGCGAATGACCGCAGCGTTTGAGACCAGCCGGCGAGCGCCGGGTTCGTCGCAAAGTTGGCGAAGGCATCCAACTGGTTGCGGATCTGCCGTATCTGCGGGGTATCGGACCCGGGCTGTCTGGCTTCTTTTTCAAACTGCGTTTTGAGCGCAGCGAACTTTGACCCGAACCGCAGCTGCACGATATTACGCGCGAGTGAGTTGGCCTTCTCGGTATTCGTGCGGATTGCATCTTTGTTGAAACCCAACGTGCCCTTCCGCTGCCGGTATGACTGCAGGAACGATGTCTCCGGCACCGTGTCTAGGTACAGGTTTGTGACCAGCCGGATAGTGCTCTCGTCCACATTAGCCCCGCGGAGCTGCGTGTTTAGCTTCGCGATAAACGAGGCCGGAGGGGCGTTGGCGAACCCCGTACTGTCAGTCCGCAGCATGTGGTTAAAGTTGCCCGCCTGCGTGTCTGGATCACTCTGGAGCTCCAACTGGGCACGGTTGCGCTCTGCTTGGGACTCAAACGCCTCCACAAAATACTCAACCGACCCGGTGCGGGGGTCGTAGGCGTTGTAGGACATCCAATAGTCGCCGCTCCGGCCCAGCGCAAAGTAGACCGAGAGCTGCTCTTTCCTCGTGAGCTGTGTGTACAAGTCTTTGCGCACCCGGGCGCGGACCTGCGCGTCGGGGATAGCCGCTTCGAGCCGGGCGTCGAGCGCGGCCATAAGGTCTATCCGCAAGGTGCGGAACACGTTGCGCAAGAGGCGGTACATGGCCTGCCCCGCCGGGCCCACGGCGTTCCAGTCCGCCAGCACCATGAGGTACTGATTCATGCGGTCCGTACCTACGCCATAGGCTTTGCGGGCCGCAGCCCCATCGAGCTCCGGGTCCACCTGATAGAGCGTCGAGTAGTTGACGAGGGAGTTGAACCGATCCACGAGCGCCCGGTTGCTGCTTGCCCATTTCCCGATAGTGTTGTTCAGTGCGGAGGTCCGCTCAAGAACCCTTGCTATTTCCCCGTTGGCTTCGTTCACCAGCTCGTTCAGCCGGGGCGCACTGGGGAAGTACGGTGCAGCTATCTGCACTATGTAGTGCAGCGGCGTCAGGCGCAGCAGCGCCTCCCGGAACAAGTAGGTAATTCCGTACTTTGCGTCAGAACCCGCGTCGGTCAGGACCTCCGTGAGCCTCTCCATACGCTCTGCGGTCGGTTCCACGGTGCCCGCGTTAAACAGGTTGCTGAGAAGGCGCCCTCCGGTCCCTCTACGGCTTGCCATATAGAGCACGCCTGAGTTTCGGGACTCAGGGGATGGGGCCAGCATGCCCATAACGATCTGGTCGCCGCGAGACAGCGCCGAGTCCATGGTCCGGTGGTTCATGCCCATCAAGCGGCGCACAAAGTTGCTGATAGCGTGCATCGCGCGGTCCAGCGCAGAGATAGTTTTTCCCCGCTCGTTCAGCTGGGCCAGCAGCTGCCGAAACTTGACGCTGCTCAGGGTCTCCGCAGCGAACTCCTGCAGGTTTGTGGCGCCGTAGGTAGCCCCCAGAGCGGGCTTTACGTTGGCAAACAGCGTCTTCAGCTGCATCGTCAGGGGGTGGCTCGGGTTGGCAATGGTCTTGGACACAGCTGCGTGTGTCATCTCATGCAGCACCGTGTGGAAATTCAAGCCAGTGGATGCGTCGAGGGAGATCGTGTTTGTCGTGGGATCAAACTGGCCGGAAGCAGGCGATCCATCCGCAGCAGTAAGATCGGTCACGAGCTCCACTTTTGTGGTGCCAGACACAAGGGAAAACGCCCGAGCAACGCGGGCCACGCCAGAGCTCTCCGCGGTTGCCGCGATAGCCTCCAGAGCCCGCTTCAGATCTCCCTTGGCCAGAAGGCGCCGAACGCTCGGCAACAGGGGTTGGTCGAGCCCCGTGACGGCGGATGCCTTGAGTGCCCGGGTTGCCCGGGTCTGCATGATGGCGTCTACCGCATTCTCGAGGTCTTGCTCTGCACTCACAGCCGCACGCTTCGCCATGTCCCGTTGAGCCCGGGCATTACGCTCTTCTGGGGTCATCGCAGCTTCCCGCTGGGCCCGGAGGAGAGCCAGCCCTGCCCGCTTGATCGCTGCAGGTTCGGCGTCGCGTCGCGCAAGGGCGGCGGCCCGCTCTGCCCGAAGAAGGCCCCGCTCGGCTTCGGCAGCTTCTGCCGCCTCTGCGACTCCAGTTGCCCACCCGGCTCGCTCTTCAGGCGTGATCGGCGCAGCGAACGCTGCCTCCCCGGCTGCCTTTTCTTCTGCGGTTGGGGCTTCCTTATTGACTGCTGACAGTGGGGTGGTTACCGGGTCTTGGCCAGCGGTGCTCTGCACATAGAGGCGGGCCTTCGCAGACCGGGCATCTTGCCGAGCCTTGCGGAACGCAGCGCGCGCCGGGGCAGACACGCGGGTGAGCGCCCACTTGCCTGCCAGAACAGCAGCATCACTGCCCATCCCTGCGTAGAACGCGGAGGCTTCAGCAGAGTCGCCGCGCTTGTCAAAGGTCTTCGGGGACAGCACCGATTGTGCAGCGATCTCCTCCAAGGCTTCTGTGGGGTTGGTAAACTTCGAGAAGAACTTCTTCGCGGCCTTCTCCTCTGGGGTCTTGGCTCCACCCTGCGCGAGCAGCGCAAGAATGAGGCTCTTATCTGTGGCATCCGTAGAGTCCACCCCGATAAACCCGGCTCCTCCCGCGTAGAGGAAGTCCTGCTGCTCTTGCGGCAGCGTGCTGCGCACATAGGCCGCGATCTGCTCGCCCAGCGCCTTGCCGTCATTCGGGTTCGCCGCCGCTGTGGGGGTCACAACTGATGGTGCCGGGGAAGACGCTACTCCGCGGACCCCTTGGGCGATGTTCTGTCCTGCTGTACCCGACACCTCGCCGGGGAATGCCCCGCGCATAGGCTCGCGCTCGGCCACGGGCGCAGTGGGTGCAGGCTCACGCTCGGCCGGGATCACTACGGGCTGAACGGGCGTCCCCGGAGGGAGGTTGTCCCGGAGAATAGTAAGATTGTCGGCGTTGAAAGATATTATTTGGTCCTGCGCGATGTCGGGGTCTATCCCGAGATCCTCGAGCTCTTGCTCTAAGCGGCGCATATTGTCCGCCGTCGGGCCCCTACCGTCAAAATCTGCTGGGATGGGCCCAATAGCATCTTTGGCCTGCGCATCAAACCCGGTTACTATGAGGCCGTCGTAACCTTTCGCCTTCGCCCAACTAGAGATTTCCGGGCCTTTAGTTCTACCGGACGTTCCAGCAGCTTTAGCAACGGCACGGACATTTTTTGGTGTAAGCACCAAGGCGTTAGTGAAATCAACTTCAACCTCAGCAACCTGTTCAATGCTGAACATCATTTGCTTTGTATCCGGAGATGCTGTCCACTTCCCATCCCCGTCTAGGTAAACACCAGCATCTCCGTATACATTGCCTTCTGAGTAGCGCTCACCCTTAAAATCCCGCTCGAAAGAAGCGGACGGCTTCCCGGAATACCCGTGGAGGACTACAAACTTCCCTTTAACCCCATAAGCAGTTTCCTCGGTTACGGGGGTCGCCCCACGCATAGGCTCGCGCTCGGTCACGGGCGCAGTGGGTGCAGGCGTCTCGGCCACAGAAGCCGTGGGTGCATCCGCAGTAGGGTCCACTTTTGTCAGACGAAGTTGCTTGGACGGGTCGAGGTATATCCGCACACTATGGGGGGTTCTTTTTGGCCGCAGCCCGCCGGTGTGGTCAAGGGCGTTAAACCCCTGCGCGCGAAAAGCATCGTGCAAATCGTGAAAGACCTCTTGGACCTCACGGCGCGGAAGGTTGTAGCTCGGGGATAACTTACGCACGTTGTCGAAAAACTCTCGGACGTTGGCGGGATTTTCATCAAGGGCGTCGTTAAGTAGGTCCCCTCTCGAACTGCCCTCATCGGCTTTCACCTCAGCCACGAGCCACGCGGGGACCGCTTGCTCCATGTCGAATGCTGTCACGGGTCCAACTTCATCAACGCGGTAGACCACACCGGTGCCAGAGTTTCGTTGATACCCCGCAGCTGCAGCCACCGCATCAGAGGTGTAAAAGGCGTTGCCGTATATGTTTTTGTCCTCGGGGCTGACGTAGTCAGGGCCTATCTGTGTGATTTCTGACCGGGCACCGTGGAACCGCATGCCCTTGTTCCGTGTGTCTGGAAACTCTGGTCTGTCAGGATCAGCCACAGGCGTCTCGGCCACGGGTGCAGTGGGTGCAGGCGTCTCGGCCACGGGTGCGGGGCTTTCCTGCGTTTCTGGATACTGTTTGTAGAAAGCGTTGATAGCTTGGCGCTTTGTCACCTCAATGTCCGCGCCGTCCCTGTGCATGATGGCGACACCCTGAAACCCCTTGCGCCCGTAATTGTCGCGCGCAGCGCCCACCGCGTAGACAAGATTTACCCTGCCACGGCCAAGATTGGAAGATTTCAGTACAATCTGGGGCTTTTTGCTTTCTGGAGAAGGGATACCAATGCCGCCATCAACATCGCGGAACTCAAACGACGGGATCACGCTTGTCTCGTCAACCCATGCCACATCGCCATAGCCTTTGGCGCGCAAGCCGTCCCGCGTCCCGAATACAATGTAGCCAGTCGGCTCAGGCGTCTCAGCCACAGGCGCAGGCGCAGTCACAGGCGCAGCCACAGGCGCAGCCACAGGCGCAGCCACAGGCGCAGCCACAGGCGCAGTCACAGCCACAGGCGCAGTCACAGGCGCAGCCACAGGCGCAGCCACAGGCGCAGGCGCAGTCACAGGCGCAGCCACAGGCGCAGTAGCCACCGGGGGCCGCATCGCCGCACGGATCGCGGCTTTCTTCTCAGGCACCACGAGGGTGTTGGCCAACAGGGCGTTGAGGCGTTCCTGCACAGCGGGGTCAGACAGGGGTTTGCCTGCGACAGCCCGGTTGTTTTTAGCGGCTTTGGTGGGGGCGGCCCCCTCGGAAAATCCGAGCGACTGCACAAACTCTGGGGTGAACAGGGTTTCGCCGGCAGGGGGCGTAGTGATGACAGGGGGTGCAGCAGCGACAGCATCAGCCGAAGCGATAACCGGCGCAGCGGCGGCGGGAGCGAACAGATCAGCAGTGGCAACAGGCTCCACAGCGGCAACAGGGGGCACTACGCCCGCAGCAGCTTTCTTCGCAGCCTTCCTCGCAGCTGCCTCCACAGCTTTCTGTTGTTTTGCGGTGAGTTGCGTCTCGCCTGCTGGCGTAGGGGCCATTTCGGAGCGCGCTTTTTTCCCGGCGTCGAGAAACGTTTTCGTCGAAGCCTGCCACCTGTCTAACTTTAGTTGGTCGCCCGCGGAGAACTCGGGCTCGGGCCTCACAACAGGGACACCAATACGGTTGCGCACTTGCTGCACGAATGCATTTCGGAGCTTGCCCTGCTCGCTAGCATCTGTGACGCCCGTAGTCAGGCCTTTGAGCAGATCTTTCCGCTTCTGGGCGCTCTCGGCCGTAGACATGCCGTTGGCAGCGTCTGCCAAGATCTGCTTCTGCACCACAAACTTTTCAGCCTGTGCGAACGCAGTCTCTTGGGCTTGCTGCTGCTGTGTGAGCGCCGCGAAGGCGCCGCCTGTGATGGCGGGGCGCATCTCCATCCCCGGGGGGAAGAGCATTTCCGCATCGTCGAACGGCTCTTCCGCCGTGCCGGGGGTACCCCCGGCCGCTTCTGTGGATTTTGCTGCATTGTACTGCGCCAATGCAGCAGCAACTTCGGCTTGGGTTGGGTTGGATGCAAACTCAAGAACAGCGCCATCGCTTAGGGCTACCCGAGTGACAGTTTGCCCGCCGATTTCCACTGTGGTCCTATTTTTGCTCGTGGCCAGCCCGGGGGTTACGGTGGCTGCACCCGGCACTATCTTTGCCGCTGTCTCCTGTGCTTGCCCCGGAGACNGCGGCACCGCAGCACCGCGCCGTTTGCCGGGGAGTGCAAGCTCTACGAGCCCTTGCACGATGGCACCAACACCGCCGCCGAGTGCTGCCGACTCGCCAACGCCGTCAAGCGCATCCTGATCGGGGTCATAGATGCCCTGCGCGATGAGGTTCTGCGCCACTTCCTGCGCGGCTTCCTGCAAGGCTTCCTCGCCACTCTGCTGGAGGATGCGGCCCAACGAGGCTTTGAGGCCCCGTGTTCTCGTGGCCCCTAGCCGGCTGAAAAGGCGCGCTGCCGGAATGTAATCGAACATACCCGGGGCGACCCCGAACAGGGCGGAGAGAGACCGCTCTTCTTCAGTGGCATCTTTGGCGCGTGCTCGTTCCGAAGCCTCACCGGCACCGGCGGCACCGGCCAAGGCCACGGCCGCTGCTGGGTTGATCGCACCTGCAGCAAGGATACCCCCAAACGAACCCACACCTTCCGAGAGCTTGCCCACGAGGCTGTCTTCGAGGCCGATGTCTGTTTGGGGTTTGAGGTCGTAGGCCGCGCCCCGG
>JGI1221J11331_1000644_pt1 | contig 11578 bp, 4 predicted proteins | sample LakVidmifraction_4_FD_11331 | JGI IMG/M metagenome (IMG submission 11331) | reverse complement strand
CTTCTTCTTCAGCTTTATGAGCAAGCATTAGGCCTTCAATAACATCTCCTATGGCATAAATATTATCTGCCGTCGTTTGTAATTTCTCATTCACCTTCACCTTACCATTTTCTTTGATTTCAACACCAGCTTTATCGGCATTTAGACCGTCTGTGAAAGGTCGTCTTCCAACAGAGACTAAGCAGTAGTCTCCTTTGAATTCTACTTCTTTGCCATTTTTATCATCAGCCTTTACAGTGATTTCATCTCCGTTGCGTTCTACGGATTTCACTTTATGTGAAAGCATAAATTTTGCTTTTTGTTTTTTCATGGCTTTCATCAATTCCTTGCTTTGGTCTCTGTCCATGCCAGGTATAATGCGATCCATATATTCTAAGACAGTAACTTCTGCCCCTAGTCTTTTATAGACTTGTCCTAGCTCAAGACCAATCACTCCGCCACCAATCATAATGAGGTGTTTTGGAATTTCTTTTAAAGAAAGGGCTTCGGTAGAGGTGATAATTCGTTCTTTGTCAATATCGATAAAAGGTAAGCTAGAAGGCTTACTTCCTGTAGCGATAATGGTGTTTTTAGCTTCAATTTCAGTCTCCTTGCCGTCACCATCAGTAATGATGATGTGTGTTTTGTCTTTAAAAGATCCAACACCTTGGTAAGACTCTATGTTATTTTTATCCATCAGAAAATCAATTCCTTTGGTGGTTTGATCCACAACACCAGACTTACGCTTCATCATATTTTTCAGATTGACCTTGATCTCTCCAGAAATATCTATTCCGTGTTCTTCAAAGTTTTTTATGGCATCTTCGTAGTGATGTGAAGAATCTAGCAAAGCTTTAGAGGGTATACAGCCTACATTAAGGCAAGTTCCACCTTTGGTTGCGTATTTTTCAATGATGACGGTTTTCATGCCTAATTGTGCACAGCGAATGGCTGCTACATAGCCTCCGGGTCCAGAGCCGATTACGGCTACATCGTATGTATTCATATTTACGAATTTTAGTTTCAAAATAAAGTATTACAAATTTACATCTTCTTCACTAAAGGACAATTACTAGGCTAGAAAACCTTGTTAAATTCTTGATAGTGACTTCGTTTTGATAGCTTCACGCAAATTAAAAGTCGTACTAAGAAAATGAGAATAGAAAAAACAAATAACCCCCTGAAAGCAAGGCTATTGATTATCTAATGTGGATAAAACTATAGGTTTGTATTGTGAAATAAGTCACAAAATTGTAACATTACGTCGATTTTAAATTCTTAATATGAGTGAAGCCTCAAACGACACTGAAGAAATTCAGTCCAATTCCAAGATAAGATTAAGTATTTGGCAAGCCCTTTTTCCAATTATAGCATTAATAGGTATGCTTGCCTATAATGTATTTATATATGGAGATGATTCCTTAGGAGGTTCTAATCAGTTCATTTTATTGATGGGTGGAGCCGTTGCTGCTATTGTTGGTGTTGTTAAAGGGGTTAAGTTTGAAGTGATGATTGAGGATGTGGCTAAGAATATTAAGGCGACCGTCGAGCCTATTCTTATTTTATTAATGGTTGGAGCACTCGCCGGAACTTGGCTACTGAGTGGTATTATTCCAACAATGATTTACTATGGATTGCAAATCTTAAACCCTACTATATTTTTAGCAGCTACCGTGGTAATTTGCTCTGTGATCTCGATTGCAACAGGGAGTAGTTGGACGACTTCGGCGACCGTTGGTATTGCCTTAATTGGTATAGCTGAAGCGCTTGGAGTTTCTGTTGCCATGACGGCTGGGGCCGTCCTCTCAGGTGGATATTTTGGCGATAAGCTATCTCCTATGAGTGATACCACAAATTTGGCTCCTGCCATGGCGGGTACAGATTTGTTTACTCACATTAGGTATATGACTATAACTACAGTTCCTACAATAATAGTTACCCTTATTGCTTTCATTATTATAGGTCTTAATTTAGACACCTCTGGACAAACCAATCCTGAAGAAATTCTGGGTTCTATTGATGCCTCTTTTACTATTACTCCTTGGCTATTTGTAGTTCCCGTAGTAGTGATTGCTTTAATTATAAAAAAGACACCTCCACTCATTGCATTGCTTTTAGGAACATTATTGGCTGCTGGAGCTGCACTTATTTTTCAGCCAGATCTCGTTCAAATGATTGGAGGAGGGGAGACCTTGAACTTTGAAACCGCCTATAGAGGAATTATAGACGCAATTACTGTGGATATTACCATCCCTTCAGAGAACAAATCTTTACAAGACTTATTTTCTGCCGGGGGAATGGCTGGCATGCTAGGGACTATTTGGTTAATTATCTGCGCCATGGTATTTGGTGGAATTATGGATGCGATTGGAGCTTTGGAAAGAATAAGTGAAGCCCTCTTGAATTTATTTACATCTACTTTTGGATTATTTTTTAGTACGGTGTCTAGTTGTATAGTTTTAAATTTGACCGCTTCNGATCAGTATTTGGCGATTGTTGTCCCTGGNAAAATGTTTGCNAAAGCNTATGAGAAAAAAGGGCTAGCCCCNGAAAACTTAAGCCGAACTTTAGAAGATTCTGGAACTGTGACTTCTGTTTTAATTCCTTGGAATACCTGTGGAGCGTATCACAGTGGCGTACTTGGAGTTCCTGTAGCGGATTATTTCTTTTACGCGATTTTCAACTATTTNAGCCCATTTGTCACTCTAATTTTTGCAGCTTTCAATATTAAGATTAAACAATTGACGAAAAAGTAAACTATGAAATTAGATATATTAGCGATAGGAGCACACCCAGATGATGTAGAATTGAGTTGCTCCGGAACCTTAGCCAAAGAAGTTGACAAAGGAAAAAAAGTTGGGATATTAGACCTCACTCGCGGCGAGCTTGGAACTCGTGGGACTGCAGAAACGCGCGACCAAGAAGCTAAAGATGCTGCTGAAATTCTTGGAGTAAGGGTGAGAAAAAACCTAGAATTCAGTGATGGTTTTTTTTCAAATAATACGGCTCACCAATTAGAAATCATCAAAATTTTGCGCAAGTACAGACCAGAAGTTGTCCTATGTAATGCTATACACGATAGACATATAGATCATGGAAAAGGAAGCAGGCTTGTGAGTGATGCCTGTTTTTTAAGTGGCTTAAAAAAGATTGAAACGATTTATGAAGGCAACTCTCAAAAGGAATGGAGGCCAAAACACATTTATCATTATATACAGTGGTACGATATAGAGCCAGACTTTGTTGTAGATATTTCTGGTTTTATGGAGAAGAAGTTAGAGAGTGTAAAAGCTTACAAAACCCAATTTTTTGATCAAGGTAGTAAGGAAACAAACACTCCAATTTCAAGCTCTAATTTTATTGACAGTGTTACTTACAGAGCTAGGAATTTAGGTCGAATCATAGGCACTGAACATGGCGAAGGGTTTACCGTTGAACGCTATCCAGCAGTTGATTCAATTTTAGATCTTATTTAAAAATTGCTGAAAGTAACTTTATTTCAGTTTTCATTTAATAGTGTTTTAAAAAAACTTCTTTTAAAAAGGCATAACAGTTTTAAAAAACATTAATTTTAAATTTGTTATTTCATAAATTATATTCAGACATCAGTTTAATGTGATAATCATGTACTTGAGAATCGAGGGTTAAAGATTTTTATTATAAAAGTCTTTAACTAGTTGCATTAATCTTTAACGTCTAAGTATCAAAATAAGAAGCTATGATTTATAAAAAAGTATATCAAAAAAGCATTGAACATCCAGAGGAATTCTGGTTGGAAGAGTCTAAAAAAATAAAGTGGTTCAAAGCTCCAACTAAAGCTCTTGAGCAGACTTCAGAAGGGATTTACAATTGGTTTCCAGACGGAGAGACCAACCTGAGTTATTTGTGTCTAGACCAGCACGTTGAAGATGGATATGGTGATGAGATAGCCCTTATATATGATTCTGCTGTAAGGCAAAAGCAAGTTAAGTATACCTACAGTGAAGTTTTAGAAAAAGTATCTAAACTTGCCGGTGGACTAAAAGAATTGGGTGTAGAAAAGGGAGACCGGGTCATCATTTATATGCCTATGATTTCTCACTCTTTATTCAGTATGCTGGCATGTGCTAGGATAGGAGCTATACACTCCGTAGTTTTTGGAGGTTTTGCTCCAGATGAATTGGCGATGAGAATAGATGATGCGAAACCAAAAGTTATCATTACAGCCACCTCAGGTATAGAAGTCGATAGACTTATTGCCTATAAACCAATGGTAGATGAGGCGATTGAAAAGGCAAAGCACAAAGTTGAAAAAGTAATCGTCTTCAATAGGAAACTAGGAGTTGAATTTGAGGAAAAACNTTACGATATAGATTACTTAGAATTAATGGAAAAGGCTAAACCAGTAAATGCAATAGCTTTAAAATCTCAAGATCCATCTTATATTCTATACACATCTGGAACTACTGGTTCACCAAAAGGAGTGGTAAGAGACACTGGTGGTTATGCTGTTGGCCTTAAATTTTCAATGGAAAATATCTATGGCACCAAACCGGGTGATACCTTTTGGGCCGCTTCGGATGTAGGTTGGGTAGTAGGACATAGTTATATAGTCTATGCACCCATGATTCATAGAAATACTACCATCATTTATGAGGGTAAATCCGTTAAAACTCCAGATGCTGGCGCTTTTTGGAGAGTGATAGAAGATCACAAAGTGAATGTTATGTTTACAGCTCCTACTGCGTTTAGAGCTATTAAAAAGGAAGATCCAAATGGTGAATTTCTAAAAAAATATGATATCTCTTCTTTGAAATATCAATTTTTGGCAGGAGAGCGATGTGATGAAACCACGTTGAAATGGGCACAGAATCATCTAAAAGTTCCTGTAATTGACCATTGGTGGCAAACAGAATCGGGATGGCCTATTGTTGCCAATTTTATGGGAATGGATGCTTTACCAATTAAGCTGGGTTCTACGGGGAAGCCTGTTCCAGGATATGATCTTGTCATACTTTCTGAAGAAGGCGAGGTCTTACCAGCTAATACGGAAGGTTACATTTGTTCTAAACTACCACTTCCTCCTGGGTTTATGCAAACGCTTTGGAATAATCATGAGCGTTATAAAAATGGCTACTTGAGTAAGTTTCCTGGTTATTATCTTTCTGGGGACGGCGGTTTCATAGACGAAGAGGGTTACGTATTTATAACCGGAAGAATTGATGATGTTATCAATGTTTCTGGTCATCGTTTTTCTACAGCAGCTCTAGAGGAAGTGGTCTCTCAACACCCTTCTGTTGCTGAATGTGCCGTAGTTGGCCTACAAGATGCGCTTAAAGGTGAAATCCCCTTAGCTATTGTCGTTTCAAGACTGGGTGATGAAGATTATGAATCTTACAAAATGCAAACTGAAATCGTGCAACTGGTAAGGGATAAAATTGGACCTATTGCGGCATTAAAAAATGTGGTCATCGTTAAACGACTTCCCAAAACAAGAAGTGGTAAAACCTTGAGAAGAACGCTTAAAAAACTAGTGGCTGGAGAACCCTACAACCTACCNTCTACTATCGAAGATCCNATGGTAATAAGTGAGATCATAGAGATTTTTGATCAACAAAAAATTGGTGCATTTAGTTCTAATAAAAATCAAGTCACACAATCTCTAAAAGCNCTTACCAAAAGCTATTATACTATTGATTCGTTAGCAAAATATATCGACGTCTACAGGATTTCTCAAAATGATCCAGAGAATTTTTGGAATACCATTGCAGAAAGAAACTTTGTATGGAGAAAAAAATGGGATTCCGTTTTAAAATGGAATCGCGAAAAAGCGGAGGTAAGTTGGTTTGAAGGAGCTCAACTCAATATTACTGAAAATGCTATCGATAGACATTTAAAGACTAGGGGAAACAAAACGGCGATTGTTTGGGAACCCAATAATCCAGATGAAGAAGCACTGCATATCACTTATAATGAGTTGTCTAAGCGCGTCAATAAAATGGCGAATGTGTTAAAAAGAAATGGTGTCCTAAAAGGAGATCGCGTTTGTATTTATTTACCTATGATTCCTGAGTTGGCTATTTCAACCTTGGCCTGTGCCAGGATAGGAGCAGTTCACTCTGTTGTATTTGCAGGATTTTCAGCGTCTGCACTCTCTTCAAGAATTAACGATTCAGATTGCAAGATGGTCATCACTTCCGATGGGTCATACCGCGGTTCTAAAACTATTGATCTAAAAGGTATTGTAAATGAAGCTTTGGAAAGCACGCCTTCTGTAGAATGTGTTTTGGTCGCTAAGCGAACGTTCTCTAAAATCGAGATGAAAGAAAATCGAGATGTCTGGCTTCATGAAGAATTGAAAAAAGCAGATGATAAATGTGAAGCAGAAGTTATGGATGCCGAGGATATGCTTTTCATACTCTATACGTCAGGTTCTACAGGAACTCCAAAGGGGATGGTGCATACGACAGCTGGATATATGGTATATACTGCGTTTTCATTTAAAAATGTTTTCCAATACAAAGAAAATGATGTGTACTGGTGTACGGCAGATATAGGTTGGATTACTGGCCATTCTTATATTGTTTATGGTCCACTTCTTAATGGAGCAACAACCTTGATGTTTGAAGGTGTTCCGTCTTATCCAGATTATGGAAGATTCTGGGATATTGTAGATAAATATAAGGTTAATCAATTTTACACGGCTCCTACAGCAATTAGAGCATTGGCTAAGCAGGACATTAAGTTTGTTAATCAATACGATTTATCATCCCTTAAAGTTTTGGGGAGTGTAGGAGAGCCCATTAATGAAGAAGCTTGGAATTGGTACAATGAAAATATTGGCAAAAAGAAATGCCCCATTGTAGATACGTGGTGGCAAACTGAAACAGGAGGTATCATGATCTCTCCAATTCCTTTTGTGACTCCAACTAAGCCTACTTATGCCACACTTCCTCTACCAGGTATACAGCCCTCTTTAATGGATGAAAAGGGAAATGAAATTAAAGGTAATAACATATCTGGAAGACTTTGCATTAAGCATCCTTGGCCAAGTATGGCAAGAACTGTTTATGGAAATCATCAACGTTATATCGACACTTATTTTTCAGCTTATGAAAATATTTATTTCACTGGAGATGGGGCCCTCAGAGATGAGGTGGGTTACTACCGTATAACAGGTAGAGTAGATGATGTTATCATTGTGTCTGGTCATAATTTAGGAACTGCACCAATAGAAGATGCTATCAATGAGCATCCAGCAGTCGCAGAGTCTGCCATTGTAGGATTTCCTCACCAAGTGAAGGGAAGTGCTTTAGCTGGATTTATCATTTTGAAAAACGATGGAGAATCTAGAAATAGGGAAAATTTAAGTAAAGAAATTAATCAATTAATCTCAAGTAAAATAGGTCCTATAGCCAAGTTGGATCGTGTTCATTTTGTTTCCGGTTTACCTAAAACTCGAAGTGGAAAGATCATGAGAAGAATTATGAGAAAGGTGTCTTGCAACGAAGCAGATCAAATAGGAGATGTTTCAACTTTGCTTGATCCTACAATTGTTGATGAGATAAAAGAAAAGGTAACCCCTTTTTTAAAAGAATAATGGATTGAAATTCGATTTAAGTTGATTTAATGAAACTCATAACCTGTTCACTTAAAGGGAATTGATTCGGCGATGAGTTTTATTTTTTTATTTTTTTTGTTATTTATTGAAATCCTTTTGTAGAATGCAATATTATATTAAATTTGTAATGTCTTAAAAGACAACTGGTGGATGTAGCTCAGTTGGTTAGAGCACTGGTTTGTGGTATCAGGGGTCGTGGGTTCGAGCCCCATCTTCCACCCAAAAAAGTCCTATCGTTTTCGATAGGACTTTTTTATTTAGGCATTTTATCTCTTTTGAGTTATACCAAATTAAATTTATAATGTCGTGTAAGTAAATTGAATTATTTTTTGATTGATTGAAGTAAAAAATAATTAGCATAGCCTTAGTTACGGTAATTATTTTTGATATAAAGCAGGCGAAAAAGAAGCGATTTATTGCGACATTATAGGTTTAATTTGGTATTATTTCATGATTTTTGAAGGAAAGACGACCACGCTTTCATGACCGTTTTTTCCAACCGCTGCTACTCCAAAGTAAAAATTATCGATAATAATTCCTTCTAGAGTCACTTCATTCACATTTTCAACATACCTAAAATGATCCCACGTAGGAGAAGTCGTGGATCTCCAGTAAATCTTATAGCCTTTAATATCTTTAGCCCCTTTTTGTTTCCATGCAAGTTTTACAGAAGGTTCTACAATACCACCAATCTCTACCTCTGTTGGGGCAGGAGGAGCCCATGCTAAACTAGCCATAGATATAGCATTTACTGCCGTTAATTTTTTATGATAGTCAAAATTGACATAGTCGATCACATCGCCGTATTCAATACCATCTTCTGTTCTGATATCTTGATGCTGACGATTATAATTTTCATGAGCTTCCATAATACGTATCCCGGGGAAGCCTAAATCATTAAAAGGTTTATGATGACCTCCACGACCAAAACGGTCTAGCCTGTATACCATCATAGGATTCATTTCCGGCATATAGGTTTGCGTTGTTTTATGAACATACCTAGCAAGCTGCCTAGAACTTCCATCTACTTCTCCGCCATAAAAACGCTTCATTTGTCGCTCCCTGTCTGTTTCAGTTGGATTGTAAGCTTCACTAAAGATCCTAAACGTGCGGTTGTCGATAACTCCATCCAAACCTTCAATATTTCCTATCATATCGTTATTGAGGACTCCAATGATGTTCCATTCCTTTTCCTTGGCATATTTAGCCAAAAACTGTCCACCATACAAACCTTGTTCTTCTCCACTCAAGCCCACGTAAACAATACTATGGTCAAACTCATATTGACTTAGAACTCGTGCAGCTTCCATAGCCCCGGCAATTCCAGTAGCATTGTCATTGGCTCCTGGAGCGTCTGTTTTAAAATCCTGAGTGTCTGACGCTCTAGAATCAATATCACCGCTCATAATAACGTATGAATTTGGATATTTCTTTCCTTTTTGAACAGCTACGACATTAACCACTTCTGCAGTTTTAGGAACTCGCTTTCCCATTTCTGGTGTAACGGTTTCACTTTGATAGAAAACAGTAAGGCAATCACCACAGTTTTTTGAAATACGTTCGAACTCTCCTTTTATCCATCGTCTAGCTGCGCCAATACCACGAGTATCGCTTTCTGTTTCACTAAAGGTGTTTCGAGTTCCGAAATCAACTAGATTTTGAACCTTGTATTCAAGTTTTTCAGCGGATACTTCATCCACAATATCATAAATCCTAGTATCTATCTGGCCGTAAAACAGACTTGTAAATCCTAAAAAGGCAATCGTTATAACTTTTTTCATAGTGTTTATTTTGAAGCTCAATTTACTATAATTTTAGAGGAATAAAAATTTTAAGAGCTAAAGTGGTTTGTTATCTTTGCGCCTTTATAGATATAAAGTATGAAGATTTCTTACAATTGGTTAAAACAATTCATTAATATAAAATGGTCTGCAGAAGAGACTGAAGTTTTACTTACAGATTTAGGTCTTGAGGTAGAAGGCATTGAAGCTTTCGAATCTGTAAAAGGTGGGCTAGAAGGTATCCTTGTAGGTCGTGTAGAATCTTGTGAATCCCATCCAAATGCTGACCGACTGAAGTTAACTAAAGTCAATATTGGCACAGATACATTGCTAACTATTGTTTGCGGAGCTCCAAATGTTGCTGAAGGTCAATTAGTTCCTGTTGCAACCATTGGTACAATTTTATATGATGATAAAGGCCAACCCTGGACTATTAAGAAAGGCAAGATAAGAGGAGAAGTAAGTGAAGGTATGATTTGTGCCGAAGATGAAATAGGGCTTGGCGGAAGTCACGAGGGAATAATGGTTTTGGAAGATGCATTACTACCTGGAACACCCTTAAATGAAATATTTTCGGTTGAAACCGATCAGGTTTTTGAAATTGGCTTAACACCCAACAGAGCAGACGCTATGTCTCACTGGGGAGTAGCAAGAGATTTAAGAGCTGGATTAATTCAAAATGAAATCAACTTACCTATTGACACCCCTTCTGTGAGTAGTTTTCATGTTGAAAACAGAAGCCATAGGGTGTCTATAGAAGTGAAAAAACCCAAATTAGCCCCTAGGTATTGTGGAGTCACCATTTCGGGAATTGAGGTCAAGGAATCACCAGACTGGTTAAAAAATAAACTAAAAGCTATAGGAATAAATCCTAAAAATACTATTGTAGATGCCACAAATTATGTGATGTATGAGCTTGGACAACCTCTTCATGCTTTTGATTTAGACAAAATTAAAGATCGTAAAATTCAAGTTAAAACCTTAAAGAGTGGCACCAAGTTTACCACTTTAGATGGAATAGAAAGAGAACTTCATGAAGACGATTTAATGATTTGTGACTCACAAAAACCACTTTGTATAGCTGGGGTTTTCGGGGGTCTAGAATCTGGAGTTACCAAAAATACATCTAGCATATTTCTAGAAAGTGCTTATTTTAATTCTGTAAGCATTCGTAAAACTGCTAAAAGGCACGGTCTCAATACAGACTCTTCTTTTAGATACGAAAGAGGTATAGATCCTAATATTACAGAATTCGCTCTTAAAAGAGCGGTTTTGTTAATTCAAGAAATTTCAGGAGGTCTTGTAACTAGTGATGTAGATGATTTTTATCCTAAGAAGATTGAAGATTTTCAAGTGTTTCTAACTTTCGATAAAATAAATCATCTGATAGGACAGGAGATTGATTCTGGGGTCATTAAAACAATTCTCACCTCTTTGGACATCAAAGTAAACAATGTTTCGGAAAGTGGATTGGGACTTACTATTCCAGCTTATAGAGTAGATGTTCAAAGGGAAGTGGATGTTATTGAGGAGATTTTGAGAGTATATGGGTATAATAATATTGAATCTGATAGCAAGTTCAATGTTTCTGTTGCCAATTCATCTCCTTACGACGACTATAAAGTTCAAAATAAAATAGCAGATCAACTCGTGTCTCAAGGTTTCTATGAAACGATGGCTAATTCTTTGACGACCAAATCTTACGTAGATTTAATCGACGACCTTAAGGAGGAACACAATGTAGATATTCTCAACGCTTTAAGTTCCGATCTTGGGGTTATGAGACAGTCTATGCTATGTTCTGGTTTGGAATCTTTAAACTATAATATCAATAGAAAAAGTACCGATTTAAAATTCTTTGAATTTGGTAAAACCTACCACAAATTCAATTCAGATTACAAGGAGCTTAAGCACTTGTCTTTGTTTCTAACTGGTTTTAAATCTTCTAAATCTTGGACCAGACCTCAAGAAACGACTAGCTTTTTCGAACTCAAAGGAGTTTTATCAAGTATTTTTGAAAAGCTTGGAATTACAGATCTCTCCTATCATTCAGTAGAATCTTCATTATTTTCAGAAGGTCTTATGGGTAAAATTAAAGCTAAAACCATTGTTGAATTTGGAAGAGTAAACCCTCATATTTTAAAGTCTTTTGATATTGAACAAGAAGTTTTATATGCAGATGTTCATTGGGATGCTGTCTTAGAGGTAATTCAAAATC
>JGI1221J11331_1000643_pt1 | contig 11589 bp, 13 predicted proteins | sample LakVidmifraction_4_FD_11331 | JGI IMG/M metagenome (IMG submission 11331) | reverse complement strand
AAGAATACGCCCACTTGCGCCCCAGCAAACATTGGCGGCACGAGGAAGGACTGCCCGTTCATCAGGGCTTGGAAAGGCATATCCATAATGTCGGAAAGGCCAGTATGGTCTGCCTCGAAGGCCAGAATGTACCGACCTCCTACGGGGTCATAAAACAGAAAATACACGGTGTCGGGGCTGGCGGTCAGGGAGACCACTTTCAGGCCCGCGCCGAAAGAAAACTCAACCCGCGACCACGCCAATACGTTCTGGCCGGGGGCAAACGCACACACGCGCACAGTGCCATCGTCCAGCAGGGCGTATATCCGCGCCGTGGAGTCTCGGCCCGTCGCTGGCCGGTACACTAACTGGTATACGGGCTGCTGGAACAAGTGCGTCGCCAACAACGTGATGTCCTGCGAGGCAAAGGATTGGCTTTGGAACTCAAACTGCACAAGGAAAAGCCTTTGGCGCGTTGAGTCAACGTGTACAAAAGACGCCCCACCGACCGAAACCACACCCGTTGGTGCAGACCCCGTGTTGCCTATAAGGGACGCCGAGAAAGTTTGGGGGGTCATTATGCCTGACCCGTCGCCTATGGCGACTTCGGCCCCGTAGCTGCCGAGGAACAAACGGTCTTTGGACACCAGCCACACGAACTTGGTCACGTTTGGCAGGAATATCTCCTCCGCAATGGGGGAGCTGTCGTCTGTATTGGCGGGCAGTATCACAAACGGGTCGCTGGACTTAGAAAGCCAGATGCCAGTGGGCTTGTCGGGAGTCACGGCCAACACCAGCCGATTCTGGTAGAAGGACACCAGTGCCGGGTACTGGCCGTTCCCAAAAGTTTTCTTGAACGCGCCGACTGCGCCGCGAGTCTGGGTAAGAATGGGGTCGTGGGTGTATACCGTGACGGTGCCGGAGCCGCCGAACGAGGGAATCTCTTTGCCCTCCACCCGCTCGCCAGGGGAGCTTTCAGCCTCCACTTTGAGGACGGTGTCGCTCTCCACTTCCAGCACTTTGAAAAACTTGTTACCTACGCGGATAAAGGGGCGTGGGGGTTCGCCGGTCCCTACCCTGCCTATCTGCAACTCGAACAAAGTGCCCTCGCCCTCTATCCGGCTGTATTCACCCGAGTCGAAGGCGAACACGGGGGGTTCGTAGGTCATTTTTCCCGCCAGTTCTTCAAAGAACAGGACGTTTTCAAAGCCCAGCGTACCGTCCTCCTTCAAGAACAGGCGCTTGACACTAAAAACGCCCGTTGCAATAAAGGCGGCAGGCCCCGCGGCGGCGATGTGTATGATGTCGGACAACCGGCCAATCTTTGCCAACGGGTCGTTTATGTCGGAGTATATCGTCAGTTCCGTGCTCTCGTAGCCGAACGGGGCGGAAAGCAACACGCGATGAACGCCACCCTCTACTTTTACCTCGTGCGTATCCCGGTCAATAGCCAGTACCGACATAATAAGAATATCAGGCTGCGAAAAGGTGGCGGCATCGGCGCCCGGCGATACCCCATGCTCGAACACGGCCAGAAAGTATAGCTCGTTGAGCACTATAATTTCCGTGTGGTAATCAACCGTAGTGTAAGGGATTACGTTGCCCTCGACGTCAACAACACCGTGAGACTCAGGTTCAGAGTCGGCAAATATAGCCCGGCGAACGGGGGAGCCGAGGTCGAGACCGATGCCGGACTTTTTAACCCCGAAGATGCCCGTTGACCAGAACTCCGCCGACGTTGGCTCGTCGAAGGGCTGGCTCAACACTCGGTCCTCGCGGAGCACGGGGCGCAACGGCGGGCGCTTGTACACCCCACCTACCCGGTCGGGGTAGAAGTTGGATAGCCGCACCGCTGCCGACTTGTAGAAATCAGCGTCTTGGCGCGAGTGCAGGTCGGGGTCAAGCTCGCCACGACTAAAATCTGATACGTCGAAAAAGCGGGTCACGCGGAGGCCAACGGGTTGTAGCTCTGCCGCAAGTAAATCTGCATCAACTCATAAATCTCAACGGGCGTCTGCTGTCCGTTGATGGCCCTCGCCATGCGCATGTGCTCGCGGGTGTACGCTTGGTACAAGTCAGCGCGGCTTGTGGTGTCCGTTACCGCTATGGCGAGGGCTGCGGCAAGTTCATGGACCACTAAGTCCTCAAAATAAGGTGCCCAGCCGGAGGGCGACACGTCTGCAACGTAGACAAGGGCAGGGGTCTTGTCGTTCGTATACAACCGCTGTCCGGCCAGGCGAAAACGGTCGTAGCTCTCTAAGCCGAGCACCCGCACGTTGTCCGTCGGGAGCTGGTAAAGATACTCGAATTTATTGAACAGTTTGTGCTCGCCCGTTGGGAGGCTCACCCGGCCAAGTAGCGCGCCTTTCAGGGCGAAGTACCAAGGGTGGGAGGCCAGCATCCGGCGGCTAACTGTGGTGTACAGCTCGCTCACTGCGAGGGCTTGTGCATCTTGGTCGTTGAACGACGCAATGGGTTCTGCGCCGATGCGTACTAGGGCTTGGTTCACGATGCTCAAAACGTCGCTCATAGTACGTCCTTCAGTAAAGCCCCGGCGACCGTAGCCGCCGGGGTTGTATCATTCCACGCGACTGCCTTACGCGGCGGCTGCGATAGACGTGGTAGTGACGGCGTTGGTACTGGGGTTCTTCGTGGCGCGAAGAATCTGCCCAGTGTTTTGCACCGTGATCTGGTCCCCGGTTTCGATCTGGCCTGAAAGGCCGTTGAAGAACCCGCTGGTAGTAACCGTGTCGGTGCCCGTGTTGGCATAGACATACTCGCGGAAACCCGCGGTGCCTGCGCCGGAATAGCCCAAAAGGGCCAACTCTTGTTTCGCTAAAGCCATGTCATTTGCTCCTGATCGGGGTGGGTTTAGGCGTCAGCCAGTTCGATAACGCCGGTTTCATCAATGATGATGGCACCGTCGGACATCCAACTGTTTACCAGCCAAGACACTTTCTCGGCAATCCAGTCCACGGACGTAGTGATGTCTTTTACGACACCGTGCCCAACGGACGGCATGTGGTAGAAGAAGCCCTTGGTACCGGCGGGAATGCCGGTATGAACCATCCAGTTAAAGCCCATCCAAAAAGCCGGTTCGCGGCCAGTCGTCAGGAGTTTTTGCATGGCGAAGTCGGAACTCGTCGCGCCCGTTATCTGGAGCAGCTCGCTCAAGGTCGCGGGGTTGACCACGGCATAACGCAGCATATCGGCGGGGACGTCAGCATCGTTCAACATCTCACTGATTGTCGTGACCGATTGCAGGACTAGCTGGTTCGCGCTGGAGGGCGTGCCGTTAATGGAACTGGCGTCCACCGAGTTCGTGGTGGCATCCAGGGCCGTTATAATACGCTGGTCAGTCTCGCGGCCAAGCGCCCAAGCCGAAGCCCGTGCGTAATCGGTGCGCAGCGACCAGTTAATTTTGGCTTGGTCGAGGTCGTCAATGTACTCGGGGGCGTAGGAGTCTTCCATTTCAGCAAACACACGGTTGTGTTCGAGGTTCATGGGGACTACATCAGCGTGGCGTGCCTTGGTAGTGGCAACACCCTTACCGAGTTTGGGGAAGTAAATACGCTCGGCACCCACTTGGGTACGTTCACGAACGGTTTTGCGTAGCATAGCGCCTTCGCGCTGGTACGCAGCCTTGACTTCAGCTTCGTAAAGCTGGATGAAACTTGTTTCTACGGATGAACTCATGGTGACAATCCTCTAAATTTGGTTCTAGCAAATTGGGTTGTCATTGCCACCAAGGCAAGGCCCGTAACGGGTAACGTACCAACGGACGTTACCCGTTGTCAACTAACGGTCGAACACCTGCTGGTATTTTTTGTTGACCTGATTGCGAAAGGCCTCGTCTTCCCAATAGCGTGGGTCGTTGACCTGCTGTTGCAATTCATCCTTGGTAGTAGGCTGGACAGGGCCACTCGACTGCGGGCTTTTGGTCTTGGACTGCATCAGGCTGTACAACGAACGCATCCCGTCGGCGGTTTTTGCCATCTCCGTCACAACGGACGGTGGCACGTTCTTATCCGCCCACGTTTTGACTTCCGCCAAGCGCGTTGTCAGTGCCTCTACTTGGGGCTTGCCATCTTCGCCCGTCATTTCCCACGCGCTCGCGAGCTGCTGACGCTGGGCCTCATGCTGTTGCTCGGCCATTTGCGGCACCACCTCCTTGTGGAAGTAGTCCATCAATTTCTGTGCGTTGTCGTTGGATAACCCCATCTCCTTGAACGTGGCAGCGTCGCCCTCGGGCAGGCCATCTACGCCCTCGGGCAGTTCCAGCTCGTAGGCTTCTGGCGGGCCGTCCTTGCCATCCATCTTGCTGCGCAAGTTCTTGTAGCTCTCGGCCAAGTCCTCGGGCTTTTTGAACTGCTCCGGCAACCACTCGGGGCGCACGTCCCCGTTGGCTTCCTCCGTTGAGATACCGAGCACTTGCATCAGCTCTGCGCGGTTGGCTGGGTCTTGGTACTGGCCGGGCAGCCAGTCGGGCAAGGTGCGCCCATCATCGGGGATTACTGGTGCCGCGGGTTCTTCTACCATGGGCGGGTCTCCAAACCAAGTATCTGGCTCCACTGGCGGGGTCTCCACCGGCGGGGTCTCCGTTGGGGCTGGCGGGTCTGCTACGACTGGTTCACTCATGGGTAACTCCTGCTCTTGTAAGTAATTCTACGGCCAACGCGCGGTAGCCTTCGCTCCACGCGGTGTCGGCTGCGTCACGTCCGGGGCGGTAGCTCCGGCTCATGGCGATCTTCTGCAAATAGCGTAGCAACGGGCGCTGGTTGTCTACGGCCAAAGCCCGAACAGCGGCGCTGTCGATCACGCGCTGGTCGTCCTCGGCACGTTCTTGTGCTGCGGGGTCGCCCTGCGGGGCAGTGCCCTCTAAATCTTCCCAGCTCATTGTGGTTGCGGCGCTTGCGGATTGCCGCCCTCCTGCGGTGGCCCTTCGGGCTGTTTGGCGTTGGCCTCGTCGATCAACTCCTGTACCTCCTCGGTGCTGCGTAGCAGGCTGGTTGGGATGTTGTCGAGTTCCGCCACACGGCGTATTGCCGCCTCAGTGTTGATTGTCAGGCCCGCTCGGGGGTCGAACTGGCCGAACTGTGCCGCAATGGATGCGAGGTTAAGCAGATTGCTCTTTTCCTCGGCCCACTGCGCCTGTGATAACCGGCTGACGTACTGCACTTGGCCGGCTTGGCCGTCGGCCTTCAACTCCGCGGAGACTTCCCCGCTCTGGCGCAACCACCACAGCGTCCATTGCAGCACCGGCGTTAGTACCTCGTCTTGCAGACGCGCCAACGTGGCACCCATGTCGGAGGCAATAACCCGCGTGCGTTCTGCGATCTCGGTCGCGCTGGCCGGCGTACGTCCGAGCGGTTGGAACTGGTCAGCCATAAAGGCCTGCTTAATACTGTTGCGCAGGTCGTCCATCACCAACATGCCCACGTTGAAGTCGGTGGACGTTGGCAGTGCTTCGATGCTGCGGTCGTTGGGGTTATTGCTCATTACCGGGATGCGCGCGCCCGGCTCAATGGTCAACGTGTAGGGGTTAATTACCCCGTCGTTTACCACGGTGTAGACGCCGGACACTGCCAGCGCAGCGTTCTTGATGGACAGCTCTTTGACCTTGTTCAACATGCGCACGTCGGCCAGCACGCGTAACGCGGGGCCACGCCCGTAGGGGCTTCCAGGCATCTTGGACCAACGGGTAACGAGCAGGCGGGGCAACGGGTCAACGCTGCGTTCCAGCTCGATGCTCGGGCCACCCTTGCCGGGGTCTGCTTCGTTAAGCATCTGCGCCCACTGCCATTGGCCGTCAGCTTGGCGCTCCGTGACATAGATCACCGGATGCCGCGCGAGGGGGTTGTCTTTGTACTGGGCTTTCCAGGTGGAGGATAGCTTGTCGCCATACTCGTCAAGCAGGCTCTTGGTGGGCCACGTTGTACGTCGGGCCACCATACTTACCCGCCCGTAGGCGTCCTCGGCTATGGCAATCTCGGAAAGGGACACCGCTTTGAACTCAAGATGCCCGTTGACAGGCGTTACCTCAAGGCAGCCAGTCCCGCCCACAATGCGGTCGATCAATACAGGCTGCATCTCCTCGTAGAACCGGCCTTTGCGCAGCAAGTCTGCCATTTTGAGCTGGGCATCCTCGAAGATAGGCCGCAACTTCTCGCGGTCCGCCCGCTCAGTGATGCCCAAGCCCGCTTGCAGGCGGAACCAGTTCTGCCACGGCGGTATCAACCCGCTGATAAGCAGGTTGGTCAGGCGCTCCGCGGCGTCGATAGCCGTGCTGTCGAACACCTCCGTTTGTATCTCTTGCGGGGACAAGTTATCTCGGAAGATTGTCGCCCGTTCAGGCGCAACGTAGCGGTACACGGTATCCCACAGGGCTTCCCATATCTTGCGCTCATTGAATAGTGCCTCAACGCGCGCGGGCAGNGTCTCCCGCGCCATTATTTGTTACTCTGGGCGGAGCCAAGGATGTCAAAAAGGCTGTTGTTGTCGGCTCCCAACGCAGCGCGCGTGGCCCCTTCTCGTTGCTGGACAGCCTTTTTCTTTGCGGCCTCCTGCGCGGCCTTCTGCTTCACGGCGGCGCTGTTGGCATCCGCGCCCTGCTTGTATGCAAGCCCCGACCCCGCCACTGCGCCTACTGCCCCCACTACTGCGGCGATGCCGCTAAGTGTTACTGTTGCCATTATCTGTCTCTCCACAGTCTTGCAAGCAGCTCGCTTGCGGTGTGTAAGCCTGAATCTTGCAACCCTATTACCTTTTTTGCAAGCGTTGTGCAAGTCACCGGCCCTATCACGGGCGTCCAACGGGTCGGCACGTACTGGCAGGGGACATAGGCGACGTGCGTCGGGGCCAGGTGCTCGTTTATCCACGCCAGCGGCCCGCCGGGCTTGGGTTCCATTGGTATCACCAAACTGGCCCTACCCTCTAGGTTCACCCATATCCACACGTTGTCCATTACCAACAGGCAGGTGGTATTGAACTTGTTGGGCAGCTTTGATGTGTCATCTCGCCATGCAACATAAACGTGATGATCGGGGTCCGTTGCGTAGCCCCGGCACTTAAAGTAGACCGGTATGTGCCCCGTTGGTGGCTCTGGCCGTAGCAACATAGCGGCCAACGGCATCATCCGGGCGAGCCAGTTACTTAGGCCAAGGCGGAGTTTTCTCACCACGGCTTCCACTTGTCCTGCACGACGATGGGCTTGAAAAAGCCGCCTGCCATCTGCTTGGGTTTGCGCGCGTTGGCCCCTTTGAGTGCCGGCCCCTCGTATGCGGCTAGGAGGTATTGTAAGGCGTCGTGCGGGTGACTAGCTGCGTTCTTCCTCGCCTGCGGCTGCATCTCCCCCTCCGATGTCCGTTTGTACGCATACTCACCTGCGAACCCTCGTATCAGCATCTTGCACGTTGGGGCAATGGTAAGCCCTGGCTCCCCGCCGTCGAGTAGTCTCGACAGGCATCTGCGCACGCTGCCCGTGCGTAGTGTGGGTTCTTGGAAGCTCGCCCGTGGTGTCAGCCCCGCGGCGCGTAATATCTTAAAGCATGTTTTCTCGTCGGTCTCCTTCCCGTACTGCCCCGACGGGTCTCCCCATAACTGCCAGCTTGCCAACGAGCGATGCGCGGCCTCTGGGAACCTCTGGGCCATCCACGGCAAGAAGCGTTTAAGGTAATTCTCTAGCCCTGTGTTCTCCGACACGAACTCGTCAAGGATTACCCACTGACCGCTGGGGAACTGTTGCCCTATCACCGCGGCGGGACTCCGGCCAAAGTCCATCCCAAGGCATAGCGGCTGCCGCTTGTTGGCGAGCAACGGACGCGTTGAGGCGTGCAACGTATGGCTGTATTCTGGATACACCGGTGCGTTCGCCGGGTCTTGCCCGTACTCGCCATCGACGTGAACTTTTACCCAGTTCTCGCCCCGGTCGGCATTGGCTGCGATCAGCGTGGTGTAGTAGTTCTTGGGCAGGTTCTCTATATTCTCTGCGTCGGCACCGCGTCCCCCCGGCTGCTTGAACAGCTCGAACAACGGACGCCCCGACTCCTCCTCGTATGCTGCAAACTGTTCCTTCTGCTCCTCGCTGGGGTTCTCAAACAGCGAGTGCCAGTAGGAACCCAACGGTGGCGGGTTTGTGTCCATCAAAATGCTCGGGTCTACCGCGTTGCGCGGATACCGCCCGACACGCCCGAGCAGGTTGGTCAGCACTTCTGGAAGTATCTCCCGGTACTCGTTGATCCACGCGCCGGTTATTTCTAAGGAGAGCAAGTTCCGCACGTCGTTGGGGTGCTCCAACGGACGGAACATCCACTCGCTCTCCACGTCCCCGAAGCGCAGCGTATAAATCGCCTTCGTCGCTTGCCACTGGCCTGCGTGTCCTGGCGGCAGCCAGTCGAACACCGTTTTTTGCGTGGTGTCCGATAGCATCCTCGCCGTGTTGCGGATTACCGCGAAGCGGCTCCGGCGTACCCCATCCTTGGGGTCTTTGGGTTGCTTTGAAGCAAGGTGGACAAGGCCCATTACCGCACCGACGGACTTGCCAGAGTTATGGTGTATCGCCCCATCCACAGTCACATAGTTGTTGGTGTCGGGAACCTGCATGTCCCAGTAGCCCTCTTTACAAGGCTGCCGGACTACGGATATAATGGCCCTCTCGCCAATGGAGTATCTGTATGAACACCAACACCCGTGCCATAATTGAGCTATCCGACGAGTCAGTATGCTCGCGTGAAATAGCCGAAGAACTGGGCTTGTCCCGCCGCTACGTTGGAAAGGTGCGTAAGCGCCTTGGTCTCCCCCGCCCCGCACAGTCGCCGCCCTCGGGGGAGCGTAATCCTGCGTACGTTGGTGGCCGCTCAGTTGCCCGTAAGGTGCGTAAGCGCTTTGGTCTCCCCCACCCCGCACAGGCGCCGCCCTCGGGGGAGCGTAATCCTGCGTACGTTGGTGGCCGCTCAGTTGCCCGTGATGGTTATGTGTATATCCAGCGTGGGGGCCGTCGTGTGCTTGAGCACCGCCAACTGATGTCAGATATTCTGGGCCGCCCACTGAAAGCAAGCGAGGTAGTAGACCATATTGACGGGCTAACGCTGCACAACTCCCCTGGGAATTTAAGGCTCTTTGCTTCCAACGCCGAGCACCTTGCAGCCACGACAACGGGTAAGCCGCACCGAGTAAGCGAGGCTGGTAAAGACAATCTGCGAGGGCTGAACAATGTGCGGCACCGTGGAGCGCAGCCGCTAACCTCTCCACTCGTCGATACTTACCGTCAGCGCAAAGAAGCTGGTGATGTCCGGCTGCGTCAAATTCTCCTCGCCGCGTTGTCACTCGGTACAGATTGTCACTACCTTTGGGGAACGCTGCACTGGCTAGAACAAGCCGGAATTGACTGGCGCTCGCGTCCCAACTTAGAACACGCGTTGGCTGCCGTAGAAGAGCGATGGGCTGCGGCCCTCGCTCGGTGAGGACGAGGGTGTCGCCCGCGAGGCAGCCCAACGGGCCTTGTAGGCCGCGTACCACGGCGCGGGAGTTTATGAACCGCTGAACCGTCGGCGGTGGGGTGTAGTCTATTTCTTCGGCCATTTGCTAAAAAGGCTTTCCGTCGCGCCTTTCCCGCGGCTTAGGCAGTTTTGGCTTGCTCGGTGGCTGGGGCACAAACGGCGGGGTGTTGCCATAAATCATGGGGTGCTTCCTAAGTTGATCTGTACGTTGAATGAACTCCCCGAGGCCTGCTCCGGCGTTTGGTAGCCTGCAAGTCGGGTCAGCTCGCTGATCGCTTTAATGCGGTCTGCATGGGAGGCTTTGTCGTCGAGCGCGATCGCGGCCAGCTCGTCGAGAACCAGCGAGGACAGCTTGCGGGCCTTGAGCTTAAATTCCTTTCCGGTCTCTGTGATCTCACGCTCGGCCACGCGTACCGCATCCTTAAAGGCCGGAGTGCGGCACAAGGTGCCCAGCACACCCTCGGATAGATTGTACTTAAAGGCAATAACCTCCGGCGGGTCATACCGCAGGGCTACGTCAAACGCGAGGGCGGGGAGGTCGATCGATTCCGTTGGAGCCTGCATCTGGCAAGATTACTCGCAGCGCGAGTAATAAGTCAAGCGGGGTGGACATCCATAATTTCTGACAGAATTGTAAGGGGGGAACCCTGTATACCGGCCCCCCTCCCCGGTTTTTAACCCCCCGGCACCGGCTGCGAAGCAGGCTCTCCTTAAATACTGCGGAGCAGTCCTTACAGCGAGCGAAGCGAGCACATGCTATGCAGTCACGCGCCAGCGTGTCTGCTCTTGGTGTGGACGAGCGGCGTTAGCTGGTCCACTGGTCCGAACGCGCCAGCGTTCGGCGATTTTATTTCATACGTTGAACGGGTGGCGCAACGGGTGGGGGCTAGCCTTGCCCCGTTGCCCACGTGTCTATACGTTCAAGGTACTCAACTAAGCTTTCGTCGGGTAGCTGTGGCCCCACACTAAGGGTGTTGAAGGCTGCATCAACGGCTGGTGCCGAGCATGTGCAATGCGGGCAGTCATGCAAGGGCAGACCAAGGTGCTCTCGCAGTTGTTGCGCACTCATACGGTTAACGCGGGCGAATGTTTGCCCATTACGGGCGCTGTGGGCCTGTTTGCGTAGCTGTTTGAACGTGTGCATGGGTGTAGACTCCAGTGGAAAGAGCGCGAAGTGTAGCACACGCTGTCGAACCCTTTGCGTTCGACAACCTGTAGAGTGCCGGACTCTTTGCGTTCGGAACGCATCGTCGAAGAGTTCGGAACGCAAAGAGTTCGACAACCTGTAGAGTGCCGAACGCAAAGAGTTCGATAACGGGTTAAAAATGTGAACCACGGGCGCAACAATCAGCGCAAAACGTGCAACGGGCGCGACATTTTGGTAAATGTACAGCGCGCTGTCCATACGGGCTGTAAGCCTTACGGCACAAGGCTTTGCGGGTTCCGTGTATGTTCGCGTATGAAAATCAGCGCGCTGCACATACGCGGCAAACCCTTGCGGCACAAGGGCTGGGGGGGGTATATATATATAGAATGTACTTTCATATATTCCAGTGCAAACCCTTTTTTTCTTTTTCCCTCCGCTCCTGCGCGCGCGCGCTCGTGTGTGTAGCTCTGAAATCGGACATACGAGCATACGAGCATACAGCCTTGTTTGTAAAGGGATTTCTGCGTAGGCGACAAAACGCGATTACATACAGCCTTGTTTATAAAGGGGTTTTCGTGTATTGTCCACCCCACTTGCAATTTATAAATAAAGCGCGCACAGTACACCCATGGCGGCACCCCTTGCCGCCTGCAACCGGAGCACAAAATGGAAACTCTACGCTTTACACTAACCCACGACTGGGGCACTGGTGCCGAGCTGCACAACGGGCGCATCGTCCTGACCTGCGGCGACACGTTCCCGGCCAACATGCCCGCGGCTCGCCGTTATGGCGGATACTAAGCCATGCGCGATGGCATCACCTACGACCCGAAGAACAAGGCGCGGCCATACCGCGCAACGGTCGCGGGATACCTGCGCACGTTCAGCACCCGCACGGCTGCCGCCTACGCCCTGGACCAATGGACCCAGCAAGGCATCGAGCACGCGCCAAGAAAACACTTTCCC
>JGI1221J11331_1000634_pt1 | contig 11646 bp, 12 predicted proteins | sample LakVidmifraction_4_FD_11331 | JGI IMG/M metagenome (IMG submission 11331) | reverse complement strand
TTTCTAAGCATGTTTCGCTTTGGACTCAATCGGACATTTATCGNATTTTCAGGGTTTGGTATTCCAGTAACATAGTCCAATCCAGATCCTTTTTCAAGTTTGTGTATTCCGTCTTCCTCAACTCCAGAACCTTGCAAAATCCAAAGATCATTGTCGCTTTCCGAGTCGATTCCTTTTAGGTTGTCAATGATAGTCAACCTACGCAACACTGCTACTCCATGCTGATCGGCTCGATACTGTGAGACTATATCCAACACCCTATCCGTTTTGCTGTTGGCAGATGTCCAGCTTTGCCCTTGGTTGAACTCCTCTCTGCCCTGATTCTCTTCATACTTTTGTTTCCTGTATCCAGACTTGATTGCGCTAAACATGAAATCATTGTCAATGCTAAGCTGAAATTCTTTTATATTTCCAAGGTCTAGGCACGGCAATTCTCGATAGAAAAACTCTTTTAATTCCAACCTTGGTGACGAATCAATACCAAACCCGACTCCTAAAACGGCATCCATGCTTTTGTAGAAATCTTGAAAACTGGTTTTTATAACCGGGCCATCAAATTCTCTGATAGCATCTCCACAGGTTATGAACAAATTACTCCCTTTTAACAGATCACTTCTCGCACCTTGATCCTCCCCATTGTTCATGTTTCTGATCAGCTCAAGGTATAAATCATTTGCTCTTATGCTTATTGCTGTGCTTGGCTCTGTCAGGATCTCATTCGTTATAATTACCGCCATGTAATTAACCCTAAAAATGCCACGATTTTCTACTGTCTTTCTCATTGTTAAAAATATCTTCTCTCCAGAAGTCATTGAAAGCGAAACGGAAAAATTAATTCTTGTTAAAGCATCACTTCTTATCTGGCCATTGCTTGGTGCTTGGTACTTTTCGACAATTGTTTCTCTGTTGTTGTTAAAAAAAACACCTCTGACCACGCCTAAATCGTTTATCAGCTCTACTATTATTCTTGAGTTAGGCTCAAAATACGCAAGTATCCCCTCGAAAACTCCAGACACAACAATCTCTGCATCTTGGTTAGCCTTTACTATCCAGTTGCTTGATGTGGCGAAATTAGGGTTGTTCTCTTCTGCCGAAATCCTTGTCTCAACTCTTCCATTAATAAGCTCGTTAATCTCTACATCATTTGGTAGTATTTTCCTTAATCCGCTATCTAGGTACTCATAATCTTGCGGTAAGATTAAATTTTTAGCTACATCAATAAGTGAAATGCCAGGGATTTCTACAAGTACAGAATTTTGATCTGTTAACGGTATCTCGTATTCCGCCTTGTCATAAATCGCAATCATTTCCGCAATACCGACATCTGTACACCTGACTGTTACAATGTTTCCAGAACTTGTGCCGGTATCCTGAAATTCAATAAGGTCAATTTCGCCATCATAAAGGCTTCTGTAAATCCAATTTGACCTGTTAAGCTCCTCAATTTTAAACTGGATTTTTGCATTGATACCTTGATCTCCGTACACTGCCAGTCTGATTAAATAAGCCCCATCAAGCACAAACTTCATCGGTACAGTGAAAGACCTGACTAAGCCAAAATAATTTCCAGACCTTTTAAAATTTAGAAACGTCTCCTCCCATCCTTCGACTGCATTTAGCAAGACGTAAGGAACAGAATTAACTGTGAGTGTATATCTGAAATCTGCTGGTTGGATCATAATAATTTGCTATCGTATAAACTTGCCTTTTTTCCTTTATCGTGTATCATTGTTATGCCCTCTCTTGTGATGTTTACTCCAGATCCTCTGCTCCTTCTCAATTCTTTTTTTAGCACGTTAGTAGATCTCCTTTGCTCAAATATCATTGCATCAAAAGTGTCTCTTTTTGACTCCACTAATTTTAAACTCTCCTTGTGAGGTATAATCTGAGTTCCTTTTTGCAGATAACTCAATGTTGCCTTGTCTGGTGTCAGCTCCTCAGATCCGTCTGGGTTTATTCTCATTTCAGATCCTTGTTCCCCAACCCATGCGATCCCCTCTGGTGAATACTTTGTGCCCTTTGCAAAGGCCGGTATATCCTGAGCTACGACTTGAGCAATTTGAGCAGCGCCTATTCCCGCAATTATTGGAATTAAAGCCCCTGAGATTGGGAAAAATGGAGCCCCTGCCAATTGGACAATTATCGCCTGAGCGGTGCTTCGAATTATATTTGCAATCGCAAGAACTTTGTCAAATCGGGCTTGCTTGATCTTCAATTGCCTTTGTTTCTCTGCAACTTTTTCACTCTCAAGCTGCGCTCTCTTCTCTGCATTGCTTAGCCTTAATTGTTTTTCCTCTTCATTCAATACTGTGGCCTCGATCTGGGCAATCTCCTCTTCTTTCCTGACTCCAATATTTTCCTGTTCCTGAGCTAATTTCTGTTCCTCTTTTTCAAATCTCTGCTGAATAAGAGTAACCCCTAAATTGAAAAGCTCATTAGCCAATTGGCCTTGTAATTCTTTTAATTTCTTTTCCTGCTCTTCAATCTTTTTAAGATCCTCAATTGTTTTGGTCGTCGTCTCCTCACTGAGCTTTTGCTTTATTTCAGCAAGCTTTCTTTCCTCTTCCAATACAGAAATCCCTTTCATCTTATTGGCAAGAATTATTTCCTCAATGGATCTAATTTCTGCCTCAAGCGCTAACTTTCCATAGGTGGAAATAATAGAAAGTTTTTGTTCTTGGAATTGCTTTTCGGTAACGGATCCGGCATTGAAAGCATCATTTAAAGCTGTCAATCTTTCTGCCTGTTCTTTTTTAATCCCTTCTATTTCAGCTTTGACCCTTTCGGCAGAAGCTTTTTCCTGATTTGTTAATTGATCCTTTAAGATCTTTTCTCCAATTTTCGAACCCTCAATCTTTAGGCTAGCTATTTCATTCTCGGCATCCTCTGTGATTCTTATCCTCTCATCCTCTAACAGTTCCTTATTTGAGAGCTCAAAATCTCTTGCCAGTTCAATTGCTTTTTGCTCATTGACTAAATACTGCTCTAGGTTACTGATCCTATCCACAAGCCCTAGCTTTTCGTCTTCTGCTACGGCCTTGTTTCTCTCAATACTTCTTTTCAATCTTGACTCCTCAAGATTAAAAATAGCCTCAGATTCTTTTTTTGCTCTTGCCTTTCTCTCTGCACTTATCCGTTTCGCCTCTTCATTTATTTTCGCCTGTTTAGCCTGCTCCTCTTCAAGTGCCGACTTTCTTATCCGATTTAATGTGTTATTAAGCTCTATTTGCTTGTTTACGCTTTCCCGTTTTAGGTCATTCAACTCAATCTCTAAATCAATCTCCTTGTCTTTGTCTTTGTCTACTGAAATAGTAAGATTGTTTTTCTCCTTGGTTATTCTTAATTCCTTTTCTTTTAAAGCAATTGTCTTGGCCATTAAATCCTGCTCTATTTTAAGGCCTTTTTTTGCGGCCTCTTCACGCTTGATAGTCGACTCTGCTTGATCCTCTGCAATTAATTCTAACGCTTCAATATCAGACCTCGACTTGCTTTTAAGTAAATCAATTTGCTTTTGCTCTCTTACAAGATCCTGTAGTTTGCCTTTTAATCTTGTAGCCTCCTCTCCAGCTTTAACTGCGTTCGCCCCCAACTCAAGTAGGTTAACAGAATCAATATTTGAAACGGCCTCTTGCACCCCGTTAAATCCTTCTTGAATTTTATCATAATCAAAGGTTGCAATTCCTAATAATATATCGCCTACTCCTTTTAAAATTGGAATAACGTTTTCAAATATCTGCTGGCCTAAAACAGTAAACCCATCCAATAACACCGCAAGAAAAGTTGTAAGACCTTCAGTTGCCCTGCCTAAAAGCTCCATCCCCTTCTGTGTTCTGGTTATAAAAGCTATTAAAGATCCTACTAAAATCAGAATCGCTCCAATGCCCGTAGCAATCAAAACTTTAGAAAATGATGCTGTTGATATAGTTGCCAACTTAATAGCCACACTATATTGAGATTGGATTGTTTTTAGAATAGCCAGTTGGCTAGAAAAAAGCCCAGTTTCATCTACTGCGCCAATTATTTGCTCTTTGTAATTACCGACTTGTCGATTTGTGATTCCCAATGTTTTATCGATAGCCTTTAACTTTTCATCAGTATTTTTTATGCTACTCAACAATACTCCACCTATATCCGCACTTTCTCTCTCCTCTTCTGATAATCTTCTATAAAGCCCTCGCATTCTGTCAAGACTAGCAGAAACTGAATCGTATGAACCCTCTATCGAATTGTTTTCTTTTAAGCTTCTTCTTACTTCAAGATTAAAATCCACTAATCCCTGTTTTCCTTCAGCTAAAGCAATGGCTATTTCTTGAGCCCCGTCCTCATAATTTTCTGCTGAAACTTTCCCTTCTTGAAAAGCTTTGTCAAGTATTTTCTGTTCTGCGTTTAGTTCTTTAATCCTTAGCTTAAGCAATAACTGAGTTTTAATTAAAAACTCGACTGAGCCCGAATATTCTTGCACAACCTTGCTAGCCTCTTTGTCAATGTTTAATTTTTCCTTGGTACTCTGAATTAAATCTTGCTCTGCTTTTGTCGCTTCTTTCCTAACTATTACAATTTTTGCTGTCGTTTTTTCAAGCTTTTCAAACTCTTTTTCGCTCTGCTTTACAGATTCGTTAAGATCCTTTATGCTACTAGTTTTCGAAATCTGTGTATTTAATTCCGCTATTGACTTAGCCAAACCTCCAAATTCAGTTTGAGCCACACCTAGCTTGCTGAGCAATGCGTCCAACTGCTCAAAAGCTTTAGGGCTTATTATTTCATCAATCTTTTCGCTATTAGCCATTACTTTTTCGGTTTATTATCTCTTTTGTAATTTTTTAACATCTGCACAAACTCGCTCACAGTGATCTTATTCCTCTCCAATCTGTAACCTTGATACTTTCCCAGCTGAACCAATAAGCTGTCGAAATCCGCTTCCGTTACCCCTCCCTTCGCCTTGTCTCGAAACTTCTGCTCTAGCCCTTGAACGGTATCGCTCATTTTCTTGACATCTTTTGCTACTTTTTCAAGATCTGCATAGTATTTAGCCAACTCCAAATGATTAAAATCATACCTATAACCAAGCATTTTTAACACTTCGACTAATCTGTGATTGTTTTTCATCTTCAAAACCTCCAAAGTAGATCCTGCCAATCTTGCTTTTGCCCTTAATAACGCCACGTCTTTTAGCTGACTGAGCAAAATAGCATAGCCCTCAGAGTTAGACCCCTGTAAATACTCGTCAAATATTGAATTGTATGCATCCTCTAGGGTTGATAAGCTTACGATTCCTGCCCTCTTAAGCTTTCTTATGTCTCCTAAGATCACAACTTGAATAAAAACTGCTAGCGGACACTCTGAGGCAGTCTTGTAGTAAGTCCCTAAGATCATGTCATTTGTATTTTTGTGATTCCTTCAATATAATTTCTAAGTGCCTGAAAAAATAACCCTTTTGAATATATCGCTTTACTTTCATCTGACAAACCAAATATAGCCTTACCGTATTTGCTCTCCAGATCATCGCTCTTTGAATCTGTTGATCCAATTACAAAAGTGTCCTCTTCGATTGACACAAAAAATCCACTATAAAAATCTCCTCTAAGGTAAAGATCAACTAGGCCACCCAAAGTTGGGTTTAATTCCTTTTTAAGATTCTCATATAGCTCAAAATAATACCCTCCAAGATTGTTACCCAAACTGTCTAGACTGGACTTGTACAATTGTGCTTGGTTGAGCAATATGATTTCATCACTTGTGAGCTCGATTATGACCGGCACTTGCTCCCTTAAATTGAGCATCCCAAATCTTCTATATGCTTCTGCGATAGTCATAAGCAAAAGTAAGCAGCAGATTTCAAAAAGTCCAGACATAAAAAAAGCCTCCCCAATCTGGAAAGGCGTTTTGATTTTAACTAAGCCAACTAACTATTTTATTTTCAAATTACTCGTCTTCTCTTTCTTGAATTACCCAGGTTATAACTTCGCTTGCATCTGACTCTTCGCAGACTAATCCAAATTCTGTTCTCTCTCTTACAAGCCCTCCGTGTTTTTTCCACAGGCTTTCGTTAATATCCAGATGAGCTTTAGCTTCCTCAAAGGTTAGTCCTTTTTCTTCTGTTTTGTTTTTAGAAGGCGAACCTTCATAGCACTTGATAATATTGTACATGATTTCTTTTGTTTTTGATTAACTGATTGAGACAAATATATACTTTATATGTATACGAATCAAGCTTTCGTGTATATATTTTTTGTAGACAAGTTAATTTTATTGAATATTTTGCCTAAGCACTTTTCTTGTTGAAAACATACCAATACATAGCCAATACCTTTGCTGCTTACTAGGCCTCTTTTTTAACCAAAAAAAACCGCTTCCATCTGGAGCGGTCTTTCTAATCAATTAACCCTAATGTGGTAATAATACCTTGATAATTCCCTCGGCTTGCTCCGGCCTCTTCATAAATACCTTTATGTAATTAGTAATTCCCTGCGCTCCCATTTTCATAAACAGTCTTTTCATTCTTCGGTAGTGATTCTCTTCTCTGAAAACTGGACTCTTCATGTAATATGTCTTCTCGGCATCAACCTCTTTGCCATCGACCTCTTTTGTCCCTGCTAAAAGCAGATCCTCTCCAGATATTTCTACGGTCTCGTTAGACCCATATAATCTAGTCGGTAAGACCTTGGCTATCGCCCTTATCTTTTTTTGAGTTAAACTATTCATTGGTCTGTGAAGATATTGTAAACCGTTACAATTGAAAGAATGCACCAAATTACAAAGCTCGACCACGTCCAGCTATAAAGGTTCCACTCCAGATTTATCAGTGCAAATACAAAAAACAAGATCCCGATTGCAATTAAGCATCTGGTCACATCGAGCAAAAATCTTTTTATTTCAAACTTCATGGTAGGTGTTTTTGGGGGTTTTTATCAAAAGTGCTTTTCTTGATTTTTAATCTAATCGAACCCTCTATAGGTTCGCCTCTATACACGCAAAGAAAAGTCTCTCGCACAACTCTTATTTTAAATCCCTGCTTTTTTAAGCCTCCCGCAATTCTCCACGCTTCGTTTCTTTTACCACTCTTATCGAATCCTTCGACTATTAAAATGCCATTAGCCATAAGCATTTCGTAGAAGCTTTTCACCCTCTCCTCTAAATTTGATTCATCCCACTCTCTTAGCAGGATAACTGCGTAAGCTCCTTTCTTTTCTGCTGCCCAAAGAATCAAAAAGTCTTCAATCGAAACCTGCCATGCATAATTCGCATAACTAGCTGGAAACTGATCTAGGTTGCATGGATCAAAAACAATCTCCGTATCTCCTTTGACCATGCGGCAAACCTTGCCATCTCCTCCGACTTCCAAATAGTCCTTTCTGCTCCACACTCTTAATGTCGTGTTGATAAAATTCCAGATCCTCCAATAGTTTGCTTTCATAACTTCTTGATTAAGCGATTTTCAAAATATAAAGTTGATTTCTTTAGCCTCTTTTTGTCAAGTTTTGATCTAACATTTAGAAACATTTTCACTGCATCCGCCTCTGTCACCGTATAGCCCCGCCCGTCATCCGAATGTCCGTTAGTCTTTTCAAATACGATCCTGTAATTACAAAAAGGCTTATAATTTCTTGCTCCCATTATCAAATATAAAAAATATGTAGACATAAAAAAAAGGCTTCTTTTCAAAAGCCCTTTTAATTATTATTTACACTTTCTTAAGCGATAGTGATCTTGGTTCGAATAGATTCATATCCACTAACTCCAGCAGTATCCAATGCCTCAGGATCTACAAGCTCAATAAAGTAGCTTTTTACCGCACTTGAAACGGTCACAGTAAAGGCCTGCAAAGTGTTGTTTGCTGTAACGGCCGAAACTGTCAAAACCAAGCCGTCAATATCTACTGCTTTCCACAAGTCCAAATCAGCTAAAAGAACGCTGAATTCCTCGAATAGATTTTTCCTATCGCACCCAGATAGCACCCTTACATTTGTAATCGGAGCATCGGCCGGATCAAGCACAACAAGCGAAAGGTTTTGCAATCCTTTAAAGGAACTCATAACCAATCCCATTGCCGACAAGTCCACAAAAGCAACATCCTCATTTACATGTTTAGGCTTAAATGAAGCCCTAAGGTTGTAAACCGTGCTTGCACTTCCATCATTAACTTTCCAAGGCGAAGCATAGTACATAGTCCATGGTATGGCTTGCATTGAACCCGCTACAGTAGTTCCAAATAACACGCCATCAGCATCCACAAAAAAGATTGCTTTTTTTGCGTTATTAAACTTTCTTAATGACTTAAGCAGACATAGTCCACCGTCGACAAAGCGCAAAGTCCAGTCATATTCCCCCTCCCTACTCACGGCTTTTCCACCGTACCCGAAGCTCTCAATTGTTGGATCTTCGCTATTATCCGTAATGGCTACAAACTCATTAATAGGATACCATCTCTGAGAGGCATCAGCCTCGTTTATTTTTGTTTGCAGGAAAGCCCCAAAGTCTGCTAAGTCAGCTTCAAGGATAGTCGCCCCTAATGGTGCGATAATTAATGCAACCACATTTTTAGGGTCTAACGTACACGCCCCATATCCAGTGTTTGCGCCTCCTGCTAAACAGATTATTTCGTTCAGCATCTTTTTATAATTTTAAGTTTTAAATTTTTGATTTCAATTACGTCTAGGTAATCGTTAAATATGTTCCCCTCGTTTCCGTACAATCCAGACCTGCCCCAATAGAGCCTGTCCCATTTTTGCCTTGGCAACTTATCGACCGAATATACCTGTACCGATTTATCTGCTACTATCTGCTTTAGAAACTCCTCGTAGATAGGATAAAGAAAAGGCTTGAAATTAAACTCGTACCTCTCGCTCGCAATGTACTCTCTCTTTGTTCCCTTTGCAATAATGAAATGCAACGTAACCTCCGACTCAATCCCGACATTCGTAGATGTTGAATCCTCTGGAAAGTCTTGGAATAGGGCAATCAACGGGTACTTGTTAAACCTAGATGACTGCCCTTTATCCTTTTGCTTTAATCTGTTAATTATCTCCAAGGGGTGGCCATGCATGTATTGAACAGCACCGGCACTGGATAATATATCTGGTCTCTTTTCCATCAATACTAAATTTATCCTTTCTACAACCTCCCTAAAAATATCAACAACTGGCTTCATAAATTGAATGAATTAATGACACTAAAATTAGCCCCTACTCTCTTTGAATAACTTCTAATTAACAAGTCCAACGGCTCAAGCATTTCTATCATATCATTCCAAGCTTTTACGCATCGATCATCTGGACTAGCCATGACTGCATTTTCTGCTTTTCCGAATACCTCCCCAACACCCTCTTGAGAAGTGATCATGTCCTTCGCAAAGTAATAGAAAACATAATTTGCAATCGGGCTAAACTTGTCAATGTTCTTTAATCCAACCCAATCATAAGCCTTGTCAGAATAACTGAAAAAGGCACCGTTCAGGATCTTGGCTATCTCAGGATCAGTAGGGCTTAAATTCTCTGTGTTGATTTCATTCATCAACTCAATGCCAAAGTAGTTCAGTAAGAATCTTTTTTCATACTTCTTAATAAAGAAGTTTACATTCTCCTGCACCTCTGGTTGTCCTAACTGAGCAATGTTAATTTCTCCAAAGAAATATCCCGTGTCAATAATCATTTATTTTGATTTTTGGACTTTTTCCTGTGCCTCAATAGCACCCTCTCTTTTCTCTTTAGCTTTTGCTATTAGCGAATCCATAACCTCCTTTAAAGGCTTAGAAGTCATCTTCGCTCCTGACTTCTTTAACTTCTCTGCAACTTTTACATTCATCGCATGAGTTCCTTTTTCTAGGTATTGGGTGCTCTCGCTAAGAGTTACAATCACTACTTGCTCGATTTTTCCAGCCATCTTTTATGATTTTAATTGTTTCAAATTTATTTTATACTACTGGCTTTGTGATTGCTGTCAGGATATTTGCGATAGCGTCATACATCACACCGTTTACTTTGTGGCTTGGAATGTAAGACAAAACCTCCTGGTATCCTCTGTAAGACGTTCTGTCTTTCCTAAAGTCATCTTCATTCAAGCCTCTCTCGAAAACCACATCCCCATAGTTTCGGATCTTGAACCCCACATCAGCGCTTGTGAAAAGCATGTGAGTACTTGGGATGTCCTCAGAGTCAGATTTTACAACCTCGACTCCAGCGATAAACAAAGTGCCTACTGCATTAACATAAACCAGATTGTTGTTTTTATACTTGTCGTCTGAGTCTTTCAATATGTGCATTGCGTAAAATATATCTCCAGAAACAAAAACCTTTTCAGGCTGTTCTTTCAGTGAATCCATATAAGCAGCACCAGCTACGATCGCATCAATTAAATTAGGCACTGAAATTTTTTCTTCGAAAGCAGGAGTTGGGGCAAACGTAATGGCATTGGTTTTTAGTCCAAGCGGAGCCTCAGGATTTACAGCAGGATTGTTATTCAGTAATCCGTCATTATAAGTCTCTCTCATTTCCTCCACAAAGTCCTCCCTTAGCCACATCTCCATGCTTGAAACATCTCGTAAAAGCTTATCCTCAACTGTGCCAAAAATAGCCAGCTTCTTAGCCTCCACCTTACCTGTCCCAACCCTGAAAGATCTTTTTGGTTTCGCTCCTCCTGAAGCGATCCAATCTGCCCCGCCTGGATCTCCTGCGGTTGTGTTTGCATCCCCAACCTCGATTTTCTCCATGTAGAGAAGCTCAGGAACTCCAATGCTTGAAATCGTGAAATTGTCTAGAATTAAATTCCGCTTTCTCTTACGTTGGTAAAGTTCTGGATCAACTTCTCTGCCAGTGAATGCACTTGGATCACTAGATGCAATGCCAGTAAAGAAAGTCGCCATTCCAAAAACTTCAGGAGCCTTTATTGCGATTTCAGCATCTTGTCTAGTCTTACTGTTGCCATTAAAAGTTTTGCCGATAAAATCCTCAATNTCTTTTACCGTCACAAACTCTCTTTTTTTACCAGAATTACCGCCCTCTTTGGACTTATTCTGCTCCTCTCTGATCTCGACAATCTGCTCACGGTACTTCAATAGAGTCTGATTGATTCCTAAAATCTCCTTGTCTACATCTTTTTCGCTCATTTCATTGATCGTCTTTTCTAAACTCTCAATCTTGGCGGTTAGGTCGCTTAAACCTTTCTGCTCTTTTACCTCAACAAGCTCCTGCTTAAAACCTTCAATTTGTTCTTTTAGCAAGGCTAAGGCTTTTAATTCGTCCTCTCCCATTTTAATTTTTTGTTAAAGTGATTAATTCATTAAGTAAATCTAATCTTTTTTGAGTGGATTTCTCCGGCTCTCTTTCCGAGGTGGCATAATTGCCGGCTTCGAATAGTGTGGGAGTGGCACTGTTAGATCCTTCCATAACCATGCTTCCTTCTTTGTAAATTTTTGCTTCTTTGACGCCCCAAAAATAGCCGTTTTTCACAACTTCATTCTTATTGGCAATTGTATTAATATACTTCTCGTAAAATTTTCTTTCATTTTCCCAATCCTTGCTGTCTGAATTAATTCCAAGTTCTAATCTGACATATTCCATTCTTATAGAATGTTGAACCTTTCTGCGGTTACGATATGCTTTAAATCCGATCTCGTTTGAATCCTCTTTCATGGTCGCTTCAAAAACCAAA
>JGI1221J11331_1000624_pt1 | contig 11748 bp, 10 predicted proteins | sample LakVidmifraction_4_FD_11331 | JGI IMG/M metagenome (IMG submission 11331) | reverse complement strand
AGGCCGTAACTATATTAAGTTGATTTTCCATTAGATAGTATTTTCGACAATTAAATTAAAATAATTTCAATATCTTCTTTTACAACGAGTAAACCAAATATTTTTTTGGGTGAGGTCAATTCGAAATTGTTGAAATTGGTTTCTCCTGTTATGGTGAACTTAATTTTAGGATTGATTTGAAAGCTGTTTTAAGAAAAACTAAATATGCTAAAGTCCAAAGAAATAAAGTAAAGCAGGACAGTTTTCATATTCTTATATTTGAAAACTGGGAGAAAAATAAATTCCTCCCAGTTTGGCTAATTCAAACAATATACATATTAGAAGCTTATTGTGGCTTCCACCATAATTCTAGTTATTAATTTGATGTAAAGTTCCTTTAGAAGTAAGTATTAGAATATGATAATCGTCAGTTTTGGAGTTCTTTTTCATAAAAACAAACTATAACGTTTGCGTAATTTTAGCCATTTAATTTATGAATATGATAAAAATTTTACTCAAAATTATCTGATAAATACAAATATGATAAGAAAATTCCTGTTTGAGTATATGTGATCTTTTGTTTAAATAAGGAAAAAAAAGCTCCATCCGGTTCCGGATGGAGCTTTTGATAATATAAATTGAATGCTTTATGCGGCACTCATAATATCATAATGTGCTAACAAATTTCGATAAAAATATAAACTTCCTTCGTCTGATCTTATGCAGGATTGTAAGAAGCCACTCAGGTCCAGGCATTCAAAGGTTATCTGAGTGCATTTAGTATTTGATATTGGGAGTTTTAAATTGATGGTTTGAGCCTTGTAATCAATTTTGATATCCCTGGCGTCAAAATATCTTTTAATAATGCTTCTGTGCAGATCTTCAAATTTGGTATTCTCAACCTCGGGATTGGTTATGCTATATGAGATCAAATTTTTTACTTCATCAATAATCGCAGTTGGGGGAGATATGCTCATAATCACATTCATTAATTTAATAATTCATTTTTTTTTATTCCTTCAGCAAATGTAACCTTCAATATGTTAATAAAAAGCTAAGAATGAAGAGGTTAATATTTAATTAACTTTAGATACCTAATTTTAGGATTTACTTAAGATTGTATGTGATTTATAATAAGCGGATCGTTTATAGACCTGTATTTTTCATCAAGGGAGGACGAATTAATGAAAACGGTTGTTTTGATACGTACAATTCCATAATCGTTATGAACATGACCAAAAATGTGATTTTTTAATTTTAAATCCGAAATGTATTTTGCTAATTTTTCGCAGCCAATATGTTGTTTGTCGTTCAATTCATCCAGGATTCCAAAGGGTGGCCCATGAGTAATCAAAAAATTGGTGTTTTGGGGGATTATGTTCCAGTGGTGAGAAATTTGGCTGCCCCGGGATTTATTAAATGCCCAATGTCCATCTCCGGGGGTAAAAGGCGATCCCCAAAAATTCACATTTTCAATACTGATACCGCTATCCATTAAATAATTAATCTTGTTTGGAATTATTGCATCTATATGATCTCTGTTTTTTTTCAAATAAAAATCGTGGTTTCCGGCAATGAGAATTTTATGTTTATGGGGAAGCTGTGAAAACCATTCTAAAAAGTTGAAGGTTTCGGCTTTGGTTCCATTTTCCGTAAAATCACCCGCGTGTACAATTACGTCGCCTTCTGGAATATCCAAATTCCGATGTTTGTTATGCGTATCGGAGATACAAATAATTTTCATCCGGTTTCAATTTTTCAACAGGTCATTATATTAAATGAGACCATCAAATTTTTTAATAAAAAATCCGATGAAGGTCGTTCATCGGATTTTCACGTTAAACTGATCTTTTCTCAAAAACATCAGAAAATACAATTTCATTTTATCTAGCTATTTTCTTGTTCGGTAGAAATATAATCCTTGTCTTCGGGCAATAATTTATTGGTAATTTTTGTCACCGCAAAGGCAATGATAATTGCAGAAAAAGCAAAAAACAGGAATTTGACCAAAAGGCTATCGGATATGATTAAACTATAAAATGCCAAAAATAACTCTATGGCTAATACCCCTATTTTTAAAACTAATTTCACTATCATTTATTTACTTTAATTATACTCCCTGAATTATACTGCAAATATATTGCCTAAAGTTGTTAGTTCTTAAAAAAAAATTCAAAAAATCCAGTGGAGATTGTTAGAGAAAAATCGAATTGTTTTTGGAATTATCCCTGGTGGTTTAATCCGTAGGGGAACATTAAAAGGTTTTCTTTAAATTTTAAAGGTTACAATTGGAATGTTGGCATGGTTAACCAGATCTTCACTGACGCTTCCATTAAAGAAATGGTCTAAACCTTTGCGACCATGAGTACTTATACCTATCAATTCTGCATTAATGCTAATTGCGAAATTCAGAATACCTCTTTCTACTGTTACATCATTGTAAATATTTAATGTGTAATTTTTTAAGTCTTCTCCTTTTACAAAATCCTCCAAATATTTTTGGGCCTCTTCTTCAATCACAAAATTATTTGCAGTGTTAATGTAAACCAAATGCAAGGTGGCATCAATTTTTTTAGCAAATTTTTCCGCCTTGCTTAGAGTATGTTTGTTTTCCAGATTGCAATCTGTCGCGAAAACAAGGTTATTCACTTCGAAATCGGGACGGTCATTTTTGATAATCATGACAGGAATCGTAGAATTTCTAACCACTTTTTCTGCATTGGAGCCAATAAATAGTTCTTTTAAACCGGATGCCCCTTGGGATCCCATAATAATAATATCACAGCTGTATTTTTGGCTAATCTCCATAATTCCCGCAAAAGCCTGATGAAATTCCACGGTTTCATGAACTTTTATTCCCTTGAGATAATCCTGGGATATCAATTCTTTAAAACGTTTTTTAGCCAATTTCATGAAAAAGAGGGCTTCCGGCAATTCATTAGCACTGCTGCCGCTCACCGGATCTACAGCGACCATAGGGAGTTCCAGCATATGGAGCAGGAAGATCTCGCTATCAAACCTCCGTGCCATTTGAACAGCAACTTTAAGCGCGTTTTCGGCTTGTGGGGAAAAGTCAGTTGGTACAAGGATTTTTTTCATGGCTAAAGCTTAAAAATGATTGAATTTTTAAATCTACAAATAATATTTCATTTGGCATCAGCTTTTAATTCTTCGAAAATTTTATTATATTTGCACCGTTGAATCTAAAAAATACAGCGAGGGGACGATAAGTCCCCTCTTTTTTATAATCATTATGTTGCAGGAGCGAGTAGAAAATTTATTGGAGGAAGCCTTTCAAGAATATAATTCCTTATTTTTAATATCCCTTAATATAAGCGATCAAAACCACATTCTTATAGTGATAGATGGCGATGAGGGTGTGTCGGTAGAGGATTGTATGGTGGTGAGCCGTAAAATTGAAAATAATATAGACAGGGAAGAAGAAGATTTTTCTTTGGAGGTCGCTTCATCCGGGGTTTCGGAACCTTTAAAATTTCCTAGGCAATACCAAAAAAATATTGGAAGAAAACTGGAAGTCAATACAAAAACTGATAATTTTGCAGGAAATTTAACTGATGTAAATGAAGATGGAATTGTATTGTCCTGGAAAGCAAAAGAACCCAAGCCAATTGGAAAAGGCAAGGTTACTGTAGATAAAGAAGCTAAAATAGCATTTCAAGAAATTGAAAAAGCTAAAGTTGTGATAACATTTTAATAACGAACTGATATGGAAAATATAGCCTTAATTGAGTCTTTTTCAGAGTTTAAAGACGATAAGTTAATAGATCGGGTAACCTTAATGGCGATCTTAGAGGATGTATTTAGAAGTGCTTTGAAGAAAAAGTATGGTGAAGATGACAACTTTGATATTATTGTAAATCCCGATAAAGGGGATTTAGAAATTTGGAGAAACAGGATTGTTGTTGCTGATGGAGAGGTTGAAGACCCGAATCAGGAAATATCACTTGCTCAGGCCAGGAATATAGAACCTGATTTTGAGGTAGGCGAAGATGTTTCTGAAGAGGTAAAGTTAATAGATCTTGGCCGCAGGGCTATTTTGGCATTGCGCCAAAATTTGATCGCGAAAATCCATGAACACGACAACACCAATATCTTTAAGCATTTTAAAGAATTGGAAGGCGAGATCTATACCGCTGAAGTACACCATATTCGTCACCGCGTAATTATTCTGCTTGATGATGATGGGAATGAAATAATTTTGCCAAAGGATCGCCAAATTCCAACCGATTTTTTCCGTAAAGGAGAAAGTGTGAGAGGGGTGATTGAAAGTGTGGAATTAAAAGGGAACAAGCCGCAAATAATTATGTCGCGTACTGCCCCTGTCTTCCTTGAGAAACTTTTTGAACAGGAAATCCCTGAAGTTTTTGACGGACTTATAACCGTTAAAAAAGTTGTGCGTATTCCAGGAGAAAAAGCAAAAGTAGCAGTAGATTCTTACGATGACAGGATTGACCCGGTTGGGGCCTGTGTTGGAATGAAGGGATCGAGAATTCACGGAATTGTTCGTGAATTGGGCAACGAAAATATAGATGTAATCAACTACACCAACAACGATCAGTTATTTATTACCAGGGCATTGAGTCCTGCAAAAATAGTTTCTATCAAACTGGATGAAGTAGCTAAACGCGCCGAGGTAATGCTTAAGCCTGAAGAGGTTTCTAAAGCTATTGGGCGTGGAGGTCTTAACATCAGGCTTGCTAGCCAACTTACCGGTTACGAAATAGACGTTTTTAGGGATGGTGGAGATGAAGATGTGGAATTGAGAGAATTTGCTGATGAAATTGAGGATTGGGTAATTACCGAATTCGCTAAAATTGGCCTTGATACCGCAAAAAGTATATTAGAACAAGATGTGGATGACCTGATTCGCAGGACCGATTTGGAAGAAGAAACCATTCGGGAAGTAATTAGGGTGTTGAAGGAAGAATTTGAATAAAGTATGTTGGTTATAAACATACAATAGTAATTTAAGAGGTTAATTTAGAGGGCGATTTATGGCTGAAGAAAAAACAATGCGATTAAACAAGGTACTACGCGAATTCAATATTTCGCTAGATCGTGCTGTGGAATATTTAAATTCCAAAGGTCACGAAATAGAAAAGCGTCCTACCGCGAAAATTTCGGAAGAAGTTTACCATGTACTTTTAAACGAATTTAGTACCGATAAAAGTAAAAAAGTGGCTTCTAAAGAAGTTGGGGAAGAAAAACGCAAGGAGAAAGAAGAACTGCGTATAGCTCGTGAAAAGGAATTGGAGGAGAAGAGGAATGCAGAGCATAAGCAGCAGGAAATCATAAGCGCCAAAATTAAGCTTGAAGGTCCAAAACAGGTTGGAAAAATCGATTTAGATAAAAAACCTGAAGAAAAACCTAAAGAAGTTGAAAAGGAAAAACCTGTACAACCTGTTGCAGAAATTGCTCCGGAGATAATAGAGGAGACTAAGGTTATTGAGCCAATAGAAGAAACACCTGAAAAAGAAGAGCCTAAAGTTGTTAAGCCTAAGGAAAAGGAAACTAAGGCTGAAGAGCCTAAAGTGGTTAGTCCTAAAGCTAAAGAGCCAAAGATTGCTGCTGCAAAAACAGAAAAACCTCTTGAAGCGGAAATTACTTCAAAAGAAACTGTTGTAAAGGAAGAGAAAACAACTGAGAAACCGGTTTCACCGGTAGAACCTCAGGCTGAGGAAGCTCCGAAAAATGTTGAGGAAGAACCGGTTTCAGAAACTCTAAAAACAAATTACCATAAGCTTAACGGCCCTCAATTTACAGGAGAAAAAATTGATCTTACCCAGTTTAAAAAACCGGTTAAAAAGAAAGACGATAAAAAGACTGCTGGCGAAAGTGCAAAAGACAAAAATAAAAAACGACGTCGCAGAATAACCAAAGATGCTAAGCCAGCCCCGTCAACTACCACAAGCACCCCATATAAGGGAGGAAAAGGAGTTAAAAGGCCAGCGGCGAGACCTGCCATTGCCAAAGAGGAGCCTAGCGAAGAGGCCGTTCAAAAGCAAGTAAGGGAAACCTTAGAAAAGCTTCAGGGTAAAACCGGAAAAGGAAAAGGAGCAAAATACAGAAGAGATAAAAGAGATCACCACCGCCAAAAATCGGAAGACGAATTGGCTCAACAGGAATCTGATAGCAAAGTTCTTAAGGTAACGGAATTTGTTACCGTAAGTGAAATTGCGACCATGATGGATGTTCCGGTTACAAAAATTATTTCAACCTGTATGTCACTTGGAATGATGGTGACTATGAACCAGCGTCTTGATGCAGAAACCCTGTCTATAGTTGCAGAGGAGTTTGGCTATGAAATAGAATTCGTATCAGCCGATATTGAAGAAACAATTGAAACAGAAGAAGATAGTCCGGAAGATTTAGAATCCCGGGCACCGATAGTAACTGTAATGGGTCACGTAGATCACGGTAAAACTTCCTTGTTGGATTATATCCGAAAAGAAAATGTTATCGCCGGTGAAAGTGGTGGAATAACCCAACACATTGGGGCTTATGGGGTGGAATTGGAAGATGGACAAAAAATAAGTTTCCTTGATACTCCAGGGCACGAAGCCTTTACCGCAATGCGGGCAAGGGGTGCTCAGGTTACAGATATAGCTATTATTGTTATTGCAGCAGATGATGATGTGATGCCACAAACAAAAGAAGCAATTTCCCATGCCCAGGCGGCAGGAGTGCCAATTGTGTTTGCAATTAACAAGGTAGACTTGCAAAATTCAAATCCTGAAAAAATAAAAGAAAAACTGGCTGCAATGAATCTCCTTGTCGAAGACTGGGGAGGAAAAATTCAGTCCCACGATATTTCCGCTAAAACCGGACTTGGAATAAAAGATCTTTTGGAAAAGGTATTACTTGAAGCTGAAATTCTGGAACTTACTGCCAATCCAAACAAACCGGCAAAAGGAACAGTGGTTGAAGCATTTTTAGGTAAAGGACGCGGATACGTTGCTACTGTTCTGGTTCAGGAAGGATCTGTGAGAATTGGAGATTACATGTTGGCCGGAAGACATACCGGAAAGGTTAAGGCAATGCAGGATGAACGTGGGAAAGATGTAACGGTTGCAGGGCCATCAACTCCTGTTTCTATTTTGGGTCTGGACGGAGCGCCTCAGGCAGGAGATAAGTTTAGGGTAATGTTGGATGAGCGTGAGGCAAAAGATATTGCTTCAAGACGTACCCAGTTGCAAAGGGAACAATCTGTAAGGACTCAACGACATATTACTCTGGATGAAATTGGTCGCCGAATTGCATTAGGGGAATTTAAAGAAATCAATATTATCCTTAAAGGTGACGTGGATGGATCTGTTGAAGCATTGACAGATAGTTTCCAAAAACTTTCTACCGAAGAAATACAAGTCAATATTATCCATAAAGGAGTTGGGCCTATAACTGAGAGCGATGTTCTCCTGGCTTCCGCTTCCGATGCAGTAATCATTGGATTTAATGTGCGTCCGGCAGGTAATGCTAGGCAGTTGGCAGATAAAGAGGAAATTGATGTTAGGACTTATTCAATTATCTACGATGCTATCAACGATTTAAAAGATGCAATGGAAGGTATGTTGACTCCTGAAATGAAAGAGGAAATTACGGGTACTGCTGAGATAAGGGAGACTTTCAAAATATCCAAAATTGGAACTATCGCAGGTTGTATGGTAACTTCCGGAAAAATAATCAAGAACAACGGTATCCGATTGATCAGAGATGGGATCGTAATATACACTGGCGATCTTTCATCTTTAAAACGTTTTAAAGATGACGCTAAAGAAGTAGCAAAAGGATATGATTGTGGTATGCAAGTGAAGAACTACAATGATATTAAAGAAGGTGATATAATAGAAGGATATCAGGAAGTTGCAGTTAAGAAGAAAATGAAAAAATAGCAAATTCTGAAGCTAATAATAAAAAAAGAGGTTGCACGGGTTTATTCCTATACAACCTCTTTTTTTTATGTGGTAATCTAGCCTTTTTGTGGCTTCGGGATAAAGGCTGCGGGATAATCGCTCTTAATCTTTAGAAGAGCTCTGTCTGCCTCTAACCGGTTTCGGAAATTGCCGATCCAAACCTTGTAATTTGGAGTTTCATATATTATTGCAGATGGCCAGGTGTCATATTTGGAACGAAACGTCTTAATTATTTCGCTGGCGGTATTATTATCTCCATAATACAACTGTATTTTATAACGTTCTCCAAACTTTCCAGCCTTGGTCATTTCAGAATGCAACACATTTAATTCAGGTATTATTTCATTTTGCTGAATATTGACACGGCCGTTTTGGGCTGTGCTGATTTGATTTATTCCCAGGAGAAGAATTCCTATAAAAAAACAATCTTTAAATTTTAATAATCTCATATCAAAAAGGTTTGGTGTAAAAGTAAAACTTAATAACTCACATATGGGCAAGTTTATTATTTAGATTAAGTCTAAATTAAGGATTAACACTATTGTACCATTTCCAAAATCCACTTTAATTGTTACTTTTGTCGCTTAATTTTTTGGGTATACCAATAAATTTTTACCTTAGTAGTTATAAAATATCGTGCCAAACATAAGAAGCTAATTCAACTTAAAATATGAAAAAGGTGAAATTCCGCCATTCAACCTCACGCTTTCTGTTATTATCAGTAGTGTTTTTGCTTTCATTTTCCGCACTTAGTTTCTCGCAGGAGAAAGAAGTTTCACCAAATGCGGTGCAACCTGCAGTAGAAGTTACTGATGCCCCGGGGTCAGCTCTAGGTGACCCTGCAAACGGAAAATCTTTATTTAATTCGCTTTGTGCTGCATGCCATAAGCCTTATTCCAAATCTATTGGACCGGCATTAAACGGTGTGAGCGAAAGGCGAAGTGCGGAGTGGATAAAATCATGGATTCAAAATTCATCAGCCATGATTGCTTCAGGAGATCCTCAGGCGGTTGCAATTTTTGAAGAATTCAACAAAATGCCTATGCCTGCATTCCCGCAATTAACAGATGCGGATATTGGAGATATCCTGGCCTATGTTGAAACGCCTAAACCGGAACCACAAGTAGCTGCGGGTCCTGTTGCCCAGACTGGTGCTGGTACTTCTGAAGGTATGGTTTCAAGTAATATTATCTTGGGAATTTTGGCTTTTGTGCTATTAATGCTTTTGGTAATATTATTTCTTGTCAATAGAACACTTAGTAAATTTGCAGTCGCAAGTGGGGTAGAATTACCTGAAAAAGAAAAAAGAACACCTCTCTGGAAGTCTTTTGTACAAAACCAATTTTTGGTATTGGTCACCGCGATAATTTTATTGCTTGGGAGTGCTTATTTTATATATGGTTTTTTTATGCAGGTTGGAGTAGATCAGGGATATCAGCCTATTCAACCCATCCATTATTCTCATTTAATTCACGCTGGTGAGAATCAGGTTGATTGTAAATATTGCCATTCCTCAGCCAGAACTTCAAAACAAGCCGGTATTCCTTCATTGAATGTATGTATGAACTGCCATAAGTCTATTGGGGAAGTAGCGGAAGCAACAGCAACCGAAGAATACTCCAAAGAATTTTATGATAAGGAAATTACCAAGTTGTATGATGCAGTAGGTTGGGATCCTGCTACACTCACTTATACCGGAGAAACCAAACCTGTAAAATGGATAAGGATCCACAACCTGCCAGACTTTGCATACTTTAATCACTCTCAGCACGTAACTGTCGCCGGGGTTGCTTGTCAAACCTGCCACGGTCCTATTCAGGAAATGGAAATTGTATCTCAAAACGCTCCATTAACTATGGGTTGGTGTATAAATTGTCACCGAACAACTAACGTGAATATCGCCGGAAATGAATATTACCAAAAGATCCATGAAGAGTTGTCTAAAAAATATGGTGTTGAAGATTTGACAGTCGCCCAATTGGGTGGACTGGAATGTGCAAAATGCCACTATTAATTAAAAAAATGTTTTCCTGCAAATGCGGGTATTTAATTACGAAGTTAATATCTAGATATATATGTCATCAAACAAGAAATACTGGAAAAGTGTTGAAGAACTGGATGAAAATAGTTCTATTGTTGAGAGACTCCAGCAAGAAGAATTTGCAGAAGAAATTCCAACTGATGAATTTCTGGGGGATGAGGAATCCCTGAGTAACTCATCAACTACCCGACGCGATTTCTTGAAATATGTTGGTTTTACTACTGCAGCAGCCTCTCTTGCCGCCTGTGAGGGACCAGTTTAAATCTATTCCTTATGTAGTACAGCCAGAAAGGATTGTGCCAGGAGTAGCAAACTTTTATGCAACTACAATTGCAGATGGGTTCGATTTTGCGAGTGTTTTGGTTAAAACCCGTGAAGGACGTCCTATTAAAATTGAAAATAATATTCTTTCCACTTCAAAGGCAGGAGTAAATGCAAGGGTACACGCTTCAGTACTTTCCCTATACGATGGAAAGCGCATAAAACGCCCAATGGCAAACGGACAAAACGTTTCTTGGGAAGAATTTCATAAGCAGGTAGGCGATGCATTAAATACTGTTCAGGGAGAAACAGTTCTTTTGACCCAAACCTTTGCCAGTCCTTCTACTACAAGATTGATTAATGAGTTTTCAGCAAAATTCGGGAATGTACGCCACGTAGTGTACGATACAGTTTCTGAAGATGCTGCCCTAAATGCTTTTGAAGCCAAATTTGGAACAAGGGCTTTAGCTAATTACGATTTCTCCAAAGCTGAAACAATAGTTTCCATTGGTGCCGATTTCTTAGGAGATTGGAACGGTGGCGGTTTTGATGCGGGATACGCAAAAAGTCGGATTCCTGTGAATGGAAAAATGTCACGACATATACAGTTTGAAGCAAATATGTCCCTATCCGGTGCAAATGCCGATAAACGAATCCCTATAACACCGTCTCAACAAAAAGCGGTATTAGCAGCATTATATGGTTATATAGCCGGAGGTGCTTCAACAAGTAGTCTTCCTGGAAATTTAGATGATGCCGTAATTAAAGCGGTTAAACAATTAAGAAAATCGGGAAGTAAGGCTGTGGTTGTAACAGGCTTACCGGATACCGATGCACAATCACTTGTTCTGGCTATCAACCAGGCATTGGGAAGCCAAGTGATGGATACAGATAATCCACGTATGATTCGCCAGGGGAGTGCTCAGGCGGTTTCAAAGTTGGTTGAAGATATGAAGAATGGAAGTGTAGGAGCTTTATTGATTGCCGGGGTAAATCCCGCATATAGCTTGCCTAACTCCAAAGAATTTATTGAGGCTCTTAAAGGTGTTGACGTTTCCATAGCCTTTTCAATGAAGGAAGATGAAACTGCAAAACTCTGTAAATTTATTGCTGCTACTCCACATTATTTGGAAAGCTGGGGTGATGTTCAATTCACCAAAAATAATTTCAGCTTAATGCAGCCTACCATCAGGCCGTTGTTTGATACTAGGCAATTTCAGGACTGTTTATTGAAATGGAACGGAAACAGTACTACATATTACGATTATATAAAAGAAACATGGAACGAGTCTCTAGGGGTTGGTTCCTGGAACGATGCTCTTCACGATGGAACTTTTGAAGGAACTATTCCTGGTGTTGCAGCTGTTCTTACTTCCGAAACTACCACAGCGGTAAATAACAGTACTGCGGCCCAAAACCTTAGTCAGGCAGGGGAAACCAAAGGATATGAGCTTGTTCTCTACACCAAAGTTTCTATGGGAGATGGCCAACAGGCCAATAACCCATGGTTACAGGAAATGCCGGATNCTNTTACAA
>JGI1221J11331_1000622_pt1 | contig 11751 bp, 13 predicted proteins | sample LakVidmifraction_4_FD_11331 | JGI IMG/M metagenome (IMG submission 11331) | reverse complement strand
GCTTATCGGTCATTTCAAAACCTCAAGGAAAGCTTAAATTTTGTATTGAATAATTTTGGTAAAAAATACGACATTAAATTTTAACCATTCCTTATCAGGAAAAAAGATTTTCGATTAATAATGAAAAAGAATATCTATCGCCAATTACATTTTCTTTTTCTGATAGAAAAGTAGCAGCCCTAATGTCATATTATCAAGGTGGCAAACATTCTCAATGCAATATAGAAGGCAAAAATGTTGATTTGATTAGAAAAAGATCTGAAATAGCAATGTATGGTTCTAAATGCGGTTTATTGGATGTTTATGGAAAAGGATGGTCTAAGTGTATTTCTAAAGAAGATTCTAGAAATGGTAATTGGGGCGAAAGGAAAGAAACTATTTTAGAAAACTACCACTTTAACCTGTGTTTTGAAAATACCGTTTTCCCAAATTATATAACTGAAAAAATATGGGACAGCATAGAAAATTACTGTCTTCCTATTTATTATGGAAATGGTGAAAGTTCCATTTATTCAAGTTTTCCCAAAAATAGTTTTATAGACTATAATGAATTCACGAATGAGAAGGAGTTGTTTGAATACATTGAAAATATTTCTTCACCTAAATTTATCGAACGTTTTAACAAATGTCTAAAGGTTTATAATTTTTATTGTAAGAAACCGGAAAGTTTTTGGGAGGAGAACAAAAAAGAAATGCTTGATAATATCGTTCAGAATTGCCAAAATATTTTAAAAAAAGAATTGAGGAAGCTATAATCTAATATTTATCATAAATTATCAATTACCTCTAGGAGATGATCAGAAGAAAGATAGCGCTCAAGATGGTTGAGATTTGATTCTATAAACAAATCATTATTCCACTTACGGTACATTTCCATGACCATACTGTATATTTTTTCAACATCATCAATTTCCGACCAAAAGGGATAGTCCTCGCCAAGTAATCTTCTGCTCTCACTGTAATAAGGTCCAAGTAGTAAGATAGGTTTACCGGCAGCTATACAATGTGGAAATTTTCCCGGTAAAAACGGACTGATTGGCCCCTTAGCTTCAAGGATTACATTTACTGCAGCACTTTTCTGGATAGCCAATACTATTGTAAACGGCACATAAGCATCACTACTATAAAACTGGGGCATCTCCATTTTAATCCTTTGGAATTCCTCAGTATATCGGGATTTATCCCCCAAGAAAAGTAATTGACTGTGATCTTGGGCTTCTGGGATTTCTTTAAGAAATTTCTTAAAAGCTTTGATTAAACCCATGGGATTCCTAGCACTCATCAAAGCGCCTGCCTGGACGATGGTAAAGGCATCGTTCCTAAAATATTCAGGCAATTCATCTTCGTTCCCTGTAGTTTCACTTATTTGATGAGGAATTATTACCGTTTTTCCCTTTAAAGGAGGATAATAACTCTCCATCCATTCTGCCAGTAATTTACTGGGATAAGCTGCAAAACGAGCTTTTTCTGAAACCTTTAAGAAGAATCTTCTTTTGTGTTGATGTCCCGATTCTACATAATCATAGGGACGCGGATATGAAGCAAAGGGATATGGGTCATGTATGTAAGCCATCCATTTATGATGCCATTCCGGGATCTTTAAAAGCGCATGATGCGGTCTGAAACTACCTCCTTTGCTTAAGGTCAACACCAGATCAGGTTCAAATTCTTTGTTTTTCTTCAGAGCAGCGACAATACTGTTTCGATCGTTAAATAAAGTAAATGAAAATCCAAATATTTGCTCTATAGGATTATTCAACTTTAAATTAAACCAATAACGCAAATAGCGGTCCGTCCGACTTAAAACAAACAACAAACTTCTTCTATTTTCCTTAATAGATTTACAAACAATTCCCGGCAGATGGATCTCTTTTCTGGTGTAATGATAAACCTTTAGTTTAAATCCTGCTGTATGTAGGTTCTTAATCAAAGCTACACGCCCTTTAGAAGCGCTACTATCATTAACATCAATTGAATCAACAACAACGAGTATTTTAAGTTTCTCTTTAATCATATCATTAATACAGTATTCATTTATGAAGAAAAATTATTACAAATAATATCCACAATTCTCATAGCTGCGTGCCCATCCCACTTTTCAGGAATACTGCCCTTTTTCCAATTACCTGCAAACAATTTTTCTAAAGCTTTTTTAATTAATTCAGGATTTGTTCCTACTAATTCATTCGTGCCTACTATACTTGTCTCCGGACGTTCTGTAGTATCTCGTAAAGTTATGCAAGGTACACCCATCACAGTAGTTTCTTCTGTAATCCCTCCTGAATCTGTTAAAACAGCTAAAGAATTTTTAACCAAGAAATTAAATTCTAAATATCCCAAAGGTTGAGCCCTTATAATATTATTGGTTTCAAAACTTAATTGATCGAGAATTACTTTTGTTCTTGGATGTACAGGAAAAATAATCTTTTTATTTCTCGTGTTTTTTGAAATTGCTTTTAATAATTCATTTAGTGACTCAACCTCATCTACATTTTGTGGACGATGCAACGTTAATACAAAATAATCCTTTTCTTTAAGTTCATACTCCTTAAAAAACTTTGGTTCTTTTAATCTCGACAGATTTTTATTTAAAGTATCTATCATGGTATTTCCAACGAAAAATATTCTTTCATTTTCTACACCACTCCTTCTTAAATTTTGATTTGCATAAATACTTGTTGTAAAAAAATAATTTGTGATACTATCTGTAACCAATCGGTTAATTTCTTCCGGCATGTTCCAATCACCTGAGCGAATTCCGCCTTCTACGTGGGCCACTTTTATACCCATTTTTTGGGCAACTAAAGCACAAGCAAGTGTTGAGTTTACATCGCCTACTACCAACACTAAATCAGAAGAATTTTGTATTAATTCTTCCTCAAACTTAACCATGATTGCTGCAATCTGTTGAATAGTTGTCCCTTCCTTTACCTCTAAATTAATATTAGGCGTTGTAATATTTAATTCTTTAAAAAATGAACCACTCATTTTTTCATCATAATGCTGACCTGTATGCACCAACCTGTAGGAAATATTAACTCCTTGTTTTATTTTAAAATTAACAGCTTCAATAATAGGTGCTATTTTAATAAAATTGGGACGAGCACCTGCTACAATGGTTAGTTTCACTTTTATAATCTATTTTTTAATTAATATTTTATTCATTCTTTTATATATCTTCCACAGAGGAAAACTATAAAATTTAAATCTTAAATACAGCTTATTTTTCGGCTCTGTTTCTGAAATAACCAGAATATTATTTAATAATACCTCATCTCTAAAAGAAATCGCTAATCCGGCAAAATAATGCTGTAGAATTGGAGTCAGAAGATTTTTATCTGATAAGTTTGTCACCAACAATCTTATAGCCAATTTTTTAGAGTTAACTCGAATTGGATCATTTGCAAAAAACTCAGAAGTATTAGAATTTGGATGTTTCCTTCCATAAAATAAACATTTATCTATGGAAATACCTTTAAATCCGTTAGATAATATTCTCGAATACAATTCCCATTCCTCTGCATACATTAAATGTTCTACAAACCGATGATTGCTAAAACATTCCTTTTTCCACATGACTGCACAAGAATTAAAAGGAAGTTCATTTTTCAAAATTTTTTCCAAATCATTTTCATCAATATTGAACGAAGTATAGTTTTTTGAATAATCAAAATTATAATTAAAATCATCAAAAAACACCTCTCTTAGGTATCTACAAAAAGACACCTCATTTCTTGACAATTCTAATATACATAGTTCTAAATTTTGAGGGTGTACTATATCATCATCATCAAAGAAAATAATATAATCTCCTTTGGCTATATCTAAACCATAATTACGGCAACCTGGCAAGCCTTTTATATAATTTTTAGGGCGTTTTAAATACTTAAATCGATTGTCATTTTCTAAAAGAGGAGTAATTACTGCTAAGGTATTGTCAGTTCCTCCATCATCAATAATTAAACATTCCCAGTCTTTAAAAGTTTGTTTTTGTATAGATTGTAAAGTTTCTACAATAAAATGTGCTCTATTGTAGGTCGCCATGATGATAGTTATCTTGGGTTTATTCACTCAATTAAGGGTTTAATTTTATTCATAATACCAATTGAAATTGGGTATTCAATTTTACGTGCAAAAACAGCATCAGATGCCACTAATTTTTCGTAATCGGTTTCATCAAGGATAGCCGGATTATTACCATTTCTTGCAATCCAGTCTATATATCTTAATGAATTCTTTGATACATAAGCTGCAAAATCTGAATTCATAATAACTGTTTGAAAATAAAATTCCTCAGAACATAAAGTATATTTAAATCTACTCAATACAAATTTGTTTTTCTTAGTATATTGAATCACGTATTGCGCACATTCCCGGCTTAAACTCCACCAGGTTGAACCACCATAAAGTTTAGGTATTTTAGCAGAAATTGACCTTTTAATGCCCAATCTTTTTTGTAGCCTAATAAATCGTTTAATAAATCCTTTCTGTTTTGAAATTTTCGCATCCAACAGATCATATAAGTTATAATATTCAACCCGATCCATTCCCTCATTATTTGCCCATCCTTTTTTTGGAACATCAAAATGATTTATAAACTCTACCTTTTTATTTTTAAAAAATTCAACGAAATAAGATTTAGTTTTTATAGGAAAATCATGTCCACTGATAAGGTGAAAATAATAATTTTCAGGTGTTTTAAGCGCTTGTTCCGTTAAATATAAAATACTTTTTAAATGATTGAATCCTCCCCAATTCACCTTATATTTTTGAGTGACAAGCTTAACAACATCGTAATTCCGTAATTGATTTAATTCTTTCTTTGAAATTTTGCTTTTCTTGTCTATATGTATATACAACTCAAAATTATCGTCAAAGAATTTAATAATTTCGTCTAAATGATGGTAATTTTTATAGGCTGTGATTAAAATGGCTTGTTTCATGAAAAAATTGATTTTACATATCGTAAAGGTTTTAAAATAAACTTACCAATTTTAAATTCTAAACGTAGTGTGTTTTTAATTTTCTCATGTTCTTCTCTTTCAATTCTAGACAATAAATGATTTACAAATAAATCAAAATTACTCAAATATAATTCTTGATGCTTGCTATATATATATTTAAGTAAATCATATTTTATTTTATTGGCTTTTGATGTTGTTGAGTTTTTTCTCAATCGGTAATTAAATAATGGCTCAGCTATCACAAAAGCATTGCCTCTAACTTTCAACAATCGAATGTGAAATTCCCAATCTTCAAAGCCTTGTCTCATACATTCATCATAACCATTTGCTTCTTGCCAGTCTGTTTTCCTAAACATCGAACTTCCCATTGCGCAATTATTTAGTAAAAAGCAATTTATTTTACCACCATTAGGTTTGAAAATATCACTTTCCTTATTCTCATATAATCTATTGGTATAACAAGTAACTATTTTAACATCATCATTTCCTAAAAAAATATCGATCGCTTTTTCGCAAAAGGTTGGTTCAAAATAATCATCACTATCCAATGCTAATATATAATCTCCTTTCGCTTCTTGAATTCCTATGTTTCTAGCAGTGCTTTGTCCTTTATTTTCCTGGGTAATTAATTTTGTTATTTTGGTTTCTAACTTTTTTAATACGGCTTTGGTTTCTTCATTTGAACCGTCATCTACCACAATTACTTCCTTATATGGATACGTCTGATTCAATGCCGAAAGTACTGATTGCTCAATATATTGCGCATCGTTGTAGCAGGGAATTATTATTGAAATCAAACTATTATCTTCTTGCATATTTCATAATATTATAGCCTTTATTAAAATATCTGGCAAAAACTAATGCTAAAATAAAAGCTATACCATTTTTATAAGAATAATAGTTACAAATTAACCTAAAAGCCGCATTTTTATATGGTACTGCATTATTTTCATTTGCTAACATAAATGAATATCGCATATATCCTGACAAAAACCAGCGAATTAAATCAATATTATTATAAACAACCAAATCTTGAGCTGTTTGGTATTTTATGGTTGCAATAACTGAAAAATAGTTATTTTCGTTTTCTTTGTTTTTAACTGAAACAGACCCTTCATGTACCCGCCTGTGAGTTAATATCTCGTTAATAAATATTCCATTTTTATTTTGTAATAAGAGTCTTACAAAAAAATTATATTCTTGTCCTGCATCCAATTTTTCATTAAACCGTATATTTTGAATAATTTCTCTTTTGCCTAAGAAATCATCAGTTATCCAACCTATTTGGTTTTTAGCGTACATTACTGGATCCATCTTAACCTTAGTTTTATCAAAGCTATAAGGTTTTTCATCTATCACTTTTCCGACTTCGAAATTAACACAATCTCCTACAACAAAATCGACACTCTCCATTTGTAAAGTGATTACTAATTTTTCTAAATGTTCAGAAAGCATAATATCATCGCTATCAAACCAATTTATGTATTCCCCTTTACTCAACTCAAACCCATAATTACGACAAGCATTAGCTCCTTTTGGCCTATTTACAGGTCTTTGATGGTATTGAATTCTTTTATCTTTTTCAGAATATCCAACTATTAATTCCTTTGTATTATCTGTAGAACCATCGTCAACTATAATACATTCCCAGTTAGTATATATTTGAGCGATAATAGAATCCAAAGTCTCACATATTAAATGGGCGCGATTGTAGGTAGGAATAATAATTGAAACTAATGATTTCATTTTTTTGAAAAATAAATTAATAATCTTCTGGTAAATTTTACAACTTGAATTAGTTGATTTTCCAAAATAAATGATTTGCACATTTTTATCCAAAAACAAAAGGAAGCTTTATTCGAACCATAAATCAATAGTTCATAATACAATAATATTGGTAAGCGTTGTTCTATCTTGAATTTTTTTAAATAATTTTCTATAATTATGGTAAAATAAAGATATCTGGCTTCATTTTTAATTTCTTCATTATATCCCGATCTTGAAATATTTTCAGATGAAATTCTGAAGTATGCAGTTGCATCGTTGACTGTATATATCTTTCCGAATTCTGTAAAATCTAACCATGCAAAATTATCCGATCCCCAACCTGATGGAAAATCTCTAAAACCGTGTTTTAAATATGCTTTCTTCTTGAAAATTTGTTCTGATAGAGAACCTCTTGATTTCTGAAAAAATTTTCTATAAAAAAAGTCGGTCGAATTTTCTATTTTGGGGTGACTGTATAGTTCTGAAATTTCTCCATTAGCCTCGTGAACACGAGAAGCAAAATGAACTACTTTAATATCCAGCTTTATAATTTCATCTATATGTTTGTAAAATTCTTCAATGTAATTTTTACTAATATAATCATCATCTCCCAAAATCATCAACCATTCCTCATCTCCAGATAAAGATATACAACGTTCCCATTGTTTTGTTAATGATGTCCCTCCTAAGTTGTCGTTAAATCTCTTATAGGTAATATTTAATGCACTTTTATAAGTATCAATTAATTTTTCCGGATTATCGGGAGAGGCATCGTCGCCTATATAAACATTAAAACATTTCTTGGTTTGATTTGCCAACGATTGTAAAGTAGCTTCAAAAAATGTGAGCTTGTAATAAGGGATTACGATGGCCAGCATAATTATGGTACTTTACGGTATTTCCCAAAAATAGAAAAACCAAAAAAAACAGAACAAAAAACATCTATTGCAAATTTTTTACTTTTCAATTTATATTCATATTCCGCAGTCTTTTGTTCTAATGCCATTTGCATATGTTTAAATGATCCATATTGTTGCACAAAAAAATCAGCATGTTTAACACTCATATATTCAAATAAATTCTTATAATTTTCGGAACTGATTTGAGTTTGTCTTGATTCACGTTTAATCCTATAATAAAAACCAATAATATCCAAACATTTTACCCCTCCGCCATTTTTTAAAATAGCAATCCAAAACTCCCAATCCTCTATACCATGAGTCATATTTAAATCGTACCCCCCAACCCTTTTCCATTCATCTTTTCTGAACATTGCTGTGCAAAAAATCATGTTCTTTCGACTTAAGTTAAAAAGAGAAAATTCCTCCAATTGAGAAACTCCCAATTCATCCCCAAACTTTTCGACTTTGCAATACACTACTTTTAAAGAAGTATCTTCTCGAAAAGCATTTAAAGCTAATGCTACATAATCAGATGAAATTTTGTCATCTGCATCCAACGGTAAGACAAACTCTCCTGCAGCATGGTTTATCCCAAAATTTCGGGCATTGCAGACACCTGCATTTTCCTGAAACAAATATTTAAACCGTAGGTCTTTATTCGTCCATTCTTTTGCAATTTCTTCCGTATGGTCTGGACTTCCATCATTTACAATAATGCATTCCCAGTTTAAAAAGGATTGTTCTAAAACAGATTGGAGCGCTTCTTCTAGGTATTGGGCCTGATTGTAGCAAGGTACGATTATGGAAACTTTAGATTTCATTAAAACTTATTTAACAAGCCTAATTTGACTAATAATTTTATTTTTTTCGATTTTCTTAGATTTGAAATTAAAGATTCTAATTCATTAAGTCGATTATTATCCTTTTGAAAAACATTAAAATTTGATTTTAGCACTTTCATTTTTTCCTCATGTATAATTTCACTGTTTTCTGGATAAGAACTTAAACCATCTAAGTAAAAAGTTGCTAAAATTTCATCAATTCTATTGTAGGAAGCATTGAATTTACAAATACTCTCAATAAAGAATTTCCAATCGGAAACTATTTTTAGATCTTCATCATAAAAGCCAATTTTTTCAAACAAAGTAACTTTTATAAATGTAGCTGGATGAGGTAAAGTATCCTTGATAAAATAAGAAAAACACAATTTATCTGGATAATATTTGACGAAAGTGTTTTCAGGACCAACTACATTAAGATTAAAATAAACCAAATCATATGTCATCAAGAATTGATTATTCTGCTCCAGAATTGTATCCTCAAATAAGTGATCTCCACTATTCAAAAACAACAAATATTTCCCAGTCGCCGCTTTTATCCCCTTATTCATGGCATTGTAAATCCCGGAATCCTTCTCACTCACCCAAAAATCTATTCTATCACTATGCTGTTCAATATATTCCTTACTCCCATCTGTGGAACCCCCATCAATAACTATATATTCAAATTCCTGCCAGGTTTGCTCAAAAACACTCGTCATCGTCCTTTTAAGGCCTTCAACATCATTTAGGTTGACCGTTATTATTGAAATTAGCAGCTTTTCAGGCATTTTGATTCATATATTTATTCATATACACTGCTTTTATTCCTTCTTCCAACCCTATACTATTTTGCCAGCCCAAACTATGTATTAAAGAAACATCCAGCAACTTTCGAGGTGTACCGTCAGGTTTATCCGTATTCCAGATTATATCCCCCTTAAATCCGACAATTTCTTTTATAAGATAGCTAAGATCCCGAATTGAAATATCTTCTCCTGTTCCTATATTCACGCTTGTATTTCCCTTGTAAGTTTGCATTAATTGAGAACAAGCCTCGGCAAGGTCATCTACGTGTAAAAATTCCCGTAAAGGAGTGCCTGTTCCCCATACTTCAACCGTCTTTTCTTCCTGCAGTTTAGCTTCGTGAAATTTACGCAATAATGCCGGAAGCACGTGCGCGGTTTCTAAATCATAATTATCGTTGGGGCCATAAAGGTTGGTTGGCATTACCGAAATAAAATCACAGCCATACTGTCGGTTGTAATTTTCACACATTTTTACCCCGGCTATTTTAGCGATGGAATAGGGCTCATTGGTGGGTTCCAGTTTTCCTGTGAGCAAATAGGCTTCTTTTATGGGTTGTGGCGACAGTTTTGGGTAAATACATGAAGATGCCAAAAACAACAATTTTTTAACTCCGTGAACATAACTTTGATGGATCACGTTGTTCTGGATCATCAAATTTTCATATAAAAACTGTGCCCTGTAGGTGTTATTGGCCTCTATTCCTCCAACCTTTGCTGCAGCCAAAAAAACATATTCCGGTTTTTCTTCTTCAAAAAAGGCAGAAACAGCCTGTTGATTTGTAAGATTGAGTTCCCCGGAGGTTCTCAGTACAAAATTTGAATAACCTTCCTGCTCTAATTTTCTTAAAATTGCAGAACCCACCATTCCCGTATGCCCTGCAATATATATCTTCGAAGATTTCTCCATTTAATAATTAGGTTGCTTTTACCTGAAAACTAAAAACCCCGATTAGGGGCATTATATAGTTTATTTGTTCTTTTTTGGGTTTTGCCTGGTATCAAAAATCCTGACAACATAAATTTTTGTTTTCCCATTGCGATAAGTGATTTTACAATGATGCTGTGTTAGTTTTCTATATGAGTATTTTAAATGATCAAAATCCTTATCTACTTCTCCTATCTCGGTAAAATTATAATAAGGATTTTCCAATGTTTCCAACAGTTCAAAAATTGTATCGATAATTTCTTGAGCTCTTACAATTCCGTATAAATCCAAATTAAAGGATTTTACTTTTTTTAAATCCTTTATAGCCCTTGAAGTTAACTCTACTCGTTTTATTGAGCTGCTCAATTATCGAGCATTTTTTTCGCTTCCTTTAAACTATAAGTACGTCCGGCTTTAATATCTTCCTCCCCTTCTAAGATCATTTTATCTTTTTGCAATTGTTCCATATAAACTTTTGCCATTTCGTAAAACATTTTTACAAATTTGTCATCACCGGTATCTACAAATTCATGGAGCTTTTGTTTTATTTCTATTGTACTCATAACAGTATTTTTAAGACTTATAAAGATACACATTTTGTGCCGATAGTATCCTTATGGAATTTTCTAACTGTCTTTGCGAGCGGAGTGCAACGAAGCGAAGCAATCTCATTTTGGGAGCTACTCTAATTATTCATTATATTTCAAAGTGTCATGACCTCCATCTTTCAAGTATTTCTCTTTTTGAAATAATTTTAAGTCTGCCATCATCATATCTGCTACTAATTCACCTATAGAATGTGTTGGTTGCCAGTTCAGTTTTTCCCTGCATTTTGTTGCATCACCTATCAGCAGATCCACTTCTGTTGGTCGATGATATTTTGGATCTATTTTCACCACCACCTTCCCAATGGGTAACTGAAATTCAGGATTTGAACAGGCTTTTACCAATCCTGTTTCATTTTCATTTTCTCCTTCAAAAGTCAGGCTAATCCCAACTTCTGCAAAAGCCATCCTCACAAAATCCCGTACCGAAGTAGTCACTCCGGTGGCAATTACATAATCTTCCGGCGTTTCCTGCTGCAGCATCAACCACATCGCCTCCACATAATCTTTTGCATGTCCCCAATCTCTTCTGGCGTTGAGATTCCCTAAAAACAAGGTTTCCTGCATTCCCAATGCTATCCTGGCCGCGGCTCGGGTGATCTTTCGGGTTACAAAAGTTTCTCCCCGCAATGGNGATTCGTGATTGAACAGGATCCCGTTACATGCGAACAGCTTATATGCCTCCCTATAGTTTACCGTGATCCAGTAGGCATACAATTTTGCAACTCCATACGGACTTCGCGGATAAAATGGNGTTTTCTCGGTTTGCGGCACTTCCTGCACCTTTCCGTATAATTCTGATGAAGATGCCTGGTAGATCCTGGTCTTTTTCGCAAGGCCTAACAGGCGTACCGCTTCCAAAATTCGCAAAGTTCCCAGCCCATCTATATTCCCGGTATATTCCGGCGTGTCAAAACTTACCTTTACGTGAGACATGGCACCCAGGTTGTAGATCTCATCG
>JGI1221J11331_1000613_pt1 | contig 11834 bp, 11 predicted proteins | sample LakVidmifraction_4_FD_11331 | JGI IMG/M metagenome (IMG submission 11331) | reverse complement strand
GCCGTAATCCACCCGCCGTGAATCCATCTTTTAGCTTTCTTTGCTCCAGAACTGCGGATAAGGGCAAGAATTAAAACAATAATTAAAAAAGCCTCAATCCCCTCCCTTAACAAGATAGATGCCGATAATACAAAAGTTAACCAATAGCTTAAGCTATTATTTTCCATGACTTGTTCGGCATCAACAATTAGCGAGAGGGCACCGTTAATCTCATTTTCTACTTCAAAATTATTTTTGTTCTGTTCTATTGCAAGGCGCACCTGCAACATTTGTTGTTCAAGTTTTGATGAAATGGTCGGTGCGTAAGTTTTTAATCTTGCTTCTGCTGGTTCAATTCCTTCCAGGTAGGCTGCTAGTGCATCCTGTCGGGCAGTTTTATTTTTGCCTTCTTTATAGTTTTTTAATGCGCTAATTAAATAGGCACTTGCTATTTTTAAAGGGTTATCAGATGAACCTTCTGCATGGGTTAAGGACTTCTGCCCACCATTAGTATCCGTCCAAACGGCAGGTGCAGTTTTATAACCCGAAGTTTTTATGATCTCCTTTTTTAAAGATTTTATGACGGAATCTATTTTTAAAAACGGTTCTTTTTTTTGTATAAGCTCTTGCAAGTTCAATATATGGGATAACATGAGAGCTTTTTCTTTGGTGGAAAATGTCATTTTACCTGTTAAATCATACACGATTTTACTGAATTCCTGCATTTCCGCATATTCAATTTCATTTAATACAAGCCCTTCTTTTATCACCAAGGGATAATCCTTGGAAATATGATCGAGCAAAGAGATTATTGTTTGAATTTCTTTATCGTTATTGTTTTGAGCCAATACATTATAAGGGCTTAGTGAGGTCAAAATACATATAAGGAAAAAAATATTGTATAGCTTTAGGCTTATCATTTGGGTAAAATTTAATAATCTTTTATTTAGAATGATTCTAAACAAAGGTAATCGTTTTATGCCCAACTCAATATAAAACCTTCCTGTTTTTTTAATTAATAAGATATTTTTAGTGATGTTTAGTTTGCCTTAATATGTTGAAAAGGTAATTATATTACCGGCAGATAATTTTTTAACCTAAGATTGCTAACAGTCAAAATAATTTTATGTTTTTGGAATTGGATGCGAGGACTGGGACAGACCAAAAAATTCAATAGCCAAAAAATCCGGATGGCACCTTGGAAATGATTGCAAAACCACTCGATCTCAATGAGCTCCCTTGAAAGAAACAGAACAATAAATGATGTTTGAGCAGGTCATTTCTCCAGTGATCCGGCTTACTTGAATGTCATCTCCAAAAACTTTAAAACCCTGATATTTATCATTTTAAATGGTTGATTAATGATCTAAATTACACTATCAAAAATAAAATATTAACCTTTTAAATCTATAATCATGACTTTAGTAAAATTCAAAAATCCGCTCACTCCAGGGCTTATGGAATCGTCCATTTTAAGAGATCCATTCTTTTCAGATTTGATAGACACTCAAAAAAGTCTTTTTAATTTAAATCGGATTTTTAACGGGGGTTCAGAAATTACTCCTGCAATGAACATCAAAGAAAACAAGAATGATTTTGAAATTGAAATGGCAGCTCCCGGGCTTACTAAAAATGATTTTAATATCACAATAGATGATGGAGTTTTGACAATTTCTTCTGAAAAAGAGGAAAAAACAGAGGAAAAAGAAGAAGGTTACCTTCGTAAGGAATTCAGCTACAGAACCTTTACAAGATCAATGAGTTTACCTGAGAATGTAGATGAATCCAAGGATGTGAAAGCTGAATACCACGATGGGGTTTTAAAGCTTGTGCTTCACAAAAAATCTGAAGTAAAAAGCAAAGCAGCTAAAACTATTAAAGTATCTTAATTCATATTAATAGTTATAAAAACTTAATAATTGAACTGGAGGCTAATAAGCCTCCAGTTCTTGTTTGATCCCGATTCTGAAAAATATTTCTTAATTGTTCTTGCAAAAATGTTTTTAAGAAGCTGTTAAAGGAAACTTGATCTCCTATTTATTTTCTACTTCCAAAATCCCCGCCGCTGACCATACAGTTCTTTCCGCTTGCTCTTTCTCTGCCCAGGATTGAACATTTCCTTTTAAAATCGCTTTATTCCCAATTACCTCAACCCTCACATTTCCTCGCTCAGTATGTTTTTCTATTGACCAGGCAGGCTTCCAAACAAGATGGATCTCAGTTTGATAATTAGGGTAGTTTGCAGTGATTTTATGTTTGGTATCCGCAGTAATTATATCACCCATTGGGCAACATGGAGAAGTAAGCTAAAATTAATATCAATTTTATGTTTAGGTTCATTCACCGTTATACCCTAAACCAATCCTAGATCTACAATAAGCATTAATTCCGGGTCAATTACCTCTTGAAGCAAATTATCCCTTGACCGGCTCCTCTGACTATGGGGTTTCTGAAGCCCTGTATCTTTTAAGATTCAGTTAAAAATGGAGTTGAACTTTACCGGGACAAGCCAAAAAATTCAATGTCCAAAAAAACCGGATGGCACCTTACAGCTTTTACTCCTATAAGACCTTTAACTGCATTTTTTGCCAGTTCTTTTGGTTGATTCTGCAATATTATTTGGGCTTATCTGCAGAAAAAGTACTGATGAAAATTATTAAGTTCTGAGATAATCCATGTACGAACATTAACCCATAGCCGCCCGGATAACCCCAAATATCGCAAAAAGGATAGCAAAAAGGATAATTGCAATAATTAGCTTAACCAGCACATTTAAACCTTCAGTAGCGGTTCTAAAGTTTTCGATAAAAACATCTAATGGATTAAAAATTTTCGGTGGTTTCATAACAACAGTTATTTCATTAATAAATCAACTTTCCCTGTAGAGAAAAAATATCAATTATTCTCAACGGGCCAAAGAAGAAAGAAATAACTTAAAAACGGAAAAACTAAAATACCCATTAACAGGCTAATAACTTAACTATTGCTGTGACAACCTGTTAAATTTAATTTAATTGTAGTTTTATATCATCCCGTCAGATTATATCTTATTTCCCCTTATGGTTGCATATAATTTACAACTTCTTAGAAGATTTTAACAGTAGGGTTTTCCCGTATTTTTCACCAGATATATTTGGAAGATTTTGATATTCAGTTAAATACTTGATAAATAAAGCTTTTGTCTTGTCTATTTTCTAATACCCATCGTTTCATTCAATGCTGGGATTATAGCAATATCTATCAGTAAATAAGAAAAAGAAAAAAGCTTTATTTTTTTTTGACAACTCTATGAAAATTTTCTCGTATTGGGAATAAAATCCTCTTAGTTTTTTCAGGGCATGAAATGTGCGCACAACCGATTATGAATTATTTCGATATTCCGGGAACAAACCGAGCTTCATTCTCTTTTTACAATACCAAAGAAGAAATTGACGTTATAGTTGAAGCGGCAAAAAAAGCAACACTAATCTTATCTTAACTATTTAAACGATGAGAATACTATCTTTATTACTATTTACTATTTTTCTTGGAAAGAGCTGTGAAAGACAAAACAAGCAAGATTTAGAATCTGCTGTTATTGAATATACCGCAAATACAAGAGGGTTTTACCAAAAAATAACGGTTCAAAATCAAATGGTCACAATCTCAAAAGATAGAAGCGGAAACGACAAAGCCGTGGCTACGAAAATAGGAGAGGAAGATTGGGAAGAATTAGTGAACTTTTTCAAAAAAATGGAAATTGACAGTTTACCAAAACTAAAAGCACCTACCGAAAAACGTTTTTATGACGGTGCGCCAATTGCTGATTTTAAAATCACGTTTAAAGACAAAACCTATGAAACACCTAGTTTTGATCATGGTTTCCCACCAAAAGAGATTAAAAAATTCGTAAATAAGATAAATTCATTTGCAAAACAAACCGATTAAACAGTCAAAATTTATTTATTTTAAAAATATGATGAAAATCAGCCAAAAATCAGACATTTTTTCAAAAGTTATTTCTTAAATTTAAAAGGTTGAAACCCTTAATGTTAGAAAAATGCCACTTCACAACAACATTTTAATTTTTACCTGCTTCAGGGTTTTTCATTTTCTAGTATCAATTACATCTTTAAAAACAGAAACAGATGAAAATTTACGATGATAAACACATCAAAAANGTGGTCTTTGTTGGCGCTCATAACAGCGGCAAGACNACACTTGCTGAAACAATGTTATTCGAAGCCGGACTGATCAACAGACGTGGAACGGTAGAAGCCAAAAATACGATCTCCGATTATCACGAAATTGAGCATGAAAAAGGAAATTCTGTTTATGCAACTCCGCTGCATACAGAATGGCGAAACTACAAAATCAATATCCTTGATACTCCGGGATTGGATGATTTCATCGGGGAAGTTATTTCATCAATCCGGGTTGCCGATACCCTAGTAACCGTCCTCAACGGCCAGTACGGAGTAGAAGTTGGGACTGATATCATCTGGAATTACATCGATAAATATCATAAACCCACACTTTTTGTCATTAATCAAATAGACCATCCCAATGTGAAATTTGAAGAAAGCTTTAATAGCATCAAAACCCTGGTGGGGAACAATGCTGTAAAGATCCAGTATCCGCTTAAGGTTGATGGAGCTCAATGTATTATTGATATTTTAAAAATGAAAATGTATAAATTTTCTGAGGAAGGCGGAAAGCCTGAAAAACTTAAAATTCCAAAAGACCAGAAAGAAATAGCTGACATTTTACATAATGAACTGGTTGAAAAGGCTGCTGAGAATGATGAAGAGTTGATGGAGTTATTCTTTGAAAAGGGAAGCCTTAATGAAGATGAATTGCGCAAAGGTATTAAAGCCGGAATGCTCAATCATGAGCTCTTCCCCGTATTTTGCATTTCGGCATTAAATGATATGGGAAGCGGAAGGCTGATGGGTTTTATAGATAATGTGGCTCCTGCCGCTGCCGACCTGAAACCAGAACAAAGTTTGGATGGAAAAGAAATTTCCTTCAAAAAAGAGGCTTCAACTGCAGTTTTTGTCTTTAAAACCGTACATCAGCCAAATTTAGGTCAGGTTACCTTTTTCAAGGTGATGAGCGGGGAAGTTAAATTAAATGACAAGCTGGTGAATTCCAGAAGTGGAGAAACTGAAACCTTAAACCAACTCTTTATCATGGATGGAAAAGAGAGAAAACAGGTTACAAAATTAACTGTTGGGGATATTGGCGCTTCCTTAAAATTAAAATATACCGAAACTAATGACACCTTATCTCAGGAAGGATATGATGTGGTAATAAAACCCATTCAATATCCCCAGCCGAGGATCAGGAGAGCCATATTTGCTGTAAACACCAAGGATGAAGAAAAGCTGAGTGAATCCCTAAGAAAGATCCACAGTCAGGATTCAACAGTGATTATCTCCTTTTCCAATGAAACCAGGCAACAGATCCTGGCTTGTCAGGGAGAATTGCACCTTGCAACCATAGACTGGACCTTAAAAAATATTTATGGCGTTGAAGCGCGTTTTGAAAAGCCCAAAATTTCCTTTAGGGAAACCATACAACGCTCTTCATCTGCTAATTACAGGCACAAGAAACAATCAGGAGGTTCCGGCCAATTTGCCGAGGTACATATGAAAATAGAACCCTGGATGGAAGGAATGGAAGAACCTGAAGGATTTAATCTTAGGGGAAAAGAACAGGTTGATCTTCCCTGGGATGGAAAACTGGTTTTTTATAACTGTATTGTTGGCGGAATAATAGACCAGCGGTATCTTCCTTCAATAATGAAAGGAATATTAGAGGTTATGGAAAAAGGTCCACTCACCGGCTCTTATATCAGGGATGTCCGGGTGATGGTATACGATGGCAAAATGCATTCGGTAGATTCAAACGATATTTCTTTTAAAATTGCTGGAGCTCATGCTTTCAAGGAAGCTTTCCTGAATGGAAATCCGAAATTACTGGAACCCGCCATGGAACTGACTGTGACCGTTCCTGAAGAAATGGTAGGGACTGTAATGACAGAGTTGCAAACCAGGAGATCCATAATACAGGGAATTGACAACAGCAATAACTATCAGATTTTAAGATGCATTGCTCCGGAGGCTGAATTGTTCGGGTTTTCAACAGAATTAAGATCCCTGACCAAAGGTCGTGCAACCTTTAAATCGGTATTTTCCTCCTATCAACCCGTCCCGACAAATGTTCAGAAAAACCTGGTAAATGTGGGGTAAGACAGATAAAATGATGAATGTATTTTCTTAGGAAGATTTGGAATAGCCTATAACAAGGCCCTAAAAAATGGAGTAACTGGATTTTCCTATACAGGCCACTTATGCTACTTTAAATTCTCCTTCGTTCATTTCTATAATAAATTTCACATTTGTTTTCAAAGCTTTAAATACTTTCAAAATTGTCTCAATTGTAACATTTCTCGTATTTCTCTCAAGTTTTGATATTTGAGATTTTTGCACTCCAATTAAATCTCCTAATTGTTCTTGTGTTAAATGTCTTTCTTTTCTTACATATTTAATCATATCTCCAAGAATCTCAATTTTTAAATCAAACTCGTATGTATCTCTTTCAATTGTTCCAACTTCTCCAAGGTGTTTGTCTTTAAGTTGGCCTAAGCTCATCATTTTCATTTTTTTAGTAGTTTCCATTTTTTAAAGTTTTTTTTGATTAAAATATTCCTCTCTCAATTTTTCAGCTTTTTCAATATCTCCTTTAGGAACTTTACTCACTTTTTTGATAATTCCGTGAGTTGATATTACTAACGTTTCAGTTTTCTCAGTTTTGTCCCAAAATGCAAAGAGTCTAATTTGAACTCCGTTATATTTTGTTCTAAACTCCCAAATTTCATCTTTTAGTTTTTTTAAAAGTTTTGGATCATTTATCAATTTAGCTTTGTCAATATTGTAAAATATTTTCGTCCTTGTTTTATTATCTAGATTTTCCACGAACTCAATAGCTTGTTCTAAAAAGATAACATCAAATTTGGGTTTCATTTAGATTACTTACTATTTAGACTACAAAGTAAGCAAAAAGTTTCAATATATGGAAACATGTTTTGATTTTACGATTTTCAATCGTATTACAGGCAACGAAGAATACGCACGGCAATACAACTATAATATCACTAAATACGGTAAAAAGGGACTAGCCAAGAGGATTGCTATACTAAGCCAGACAATAGGGACAAACACATAAGAAACATATCAATTGTAAATTGACTTTAGTGGTCATCATATATCAGGGACGGACATTTTTCTTTGTTCTTGACTCTTGGTTCCTCAGTCTATTTTCTTTCCTCTTTTTTCTTATCCAAAAACCTATTTCTTCACCTCCGGTTCCAAAACCTCCCATACATTCTCAGCCAGTATCTTCTGACCTTTTGCTGTAGGATGAATCCCATCCTGTTGATTCAATTCAGGATTTCCAGCCACATTTTCCAATAAAAAGGGGATAAGACGAATATTATTTTTTTTAGCCAGTTCCGGGAAAATGTTCCTGAATTCAGAAGTGTATTCCTGTCCCAAATTGGGCGGGATCTGCATTCCGGCCAGAATAATTTTTGTTTCCGGATTTTTTGATCTTATCGTATCAATTATAGCTTGCAAATTTTTTCGTGTCTCATCCAACGGAATGCCGCGCAACCCATCATTAGCGCCCAGTTCAAGAACAAAGATATCCACTTGCTGATTTAGCACCCAACCTATCCTGTTTCTTCCGCTTGCGGTAGTTTCCCCGCTCAATCCTGCATTGACCACTTGATATGGCAAGTCAAGCGAATCCAGTTTTTCCTGGATCACCCCCGGGTAAGCATCATTGGGATCCAATCCCATTCCTGCGGTAAGGCTAGTCCCGAAGAATAGGATTGCACCGGATTCATCACTTTTTTGGTCTTGATCTTCGACCACCTCCTCTACCCCGTTTATCTCCTCCTTTTTAGTGGTTTCGCCACAGGAAGCAAAAAAAATGAAGCCTAACAAAGCATAAAATAGTTGTAATTTTCTCATAACACTGGGATTAATATCAAAATCATTTCCTTATTTTGTCTTCTTTCAGAAATAAAAATAAAGTTTCTAGATGGCAAAGATATTAAACGTTCACAACTTAGAGAAAACCTATTCCAGTGGTTCAAAAAAGCTAACCGTCCTGCATGACATCAGCTTTGAAATTGAGGAACGTGAAACCTTTGCCATTGTTGGCCTTCCGGGAGCGGAAAAACCACTTTGCTGGGGCTTTGCGCCGGCCTGGATAGGTCTGATTCCGGTTCCATATCCTTATGCGGCACTGAACTGAGCAGTTTAACAGAAGATGAACGGGCGGTACTCAGAAACCGGAATGTAGGTTTTGTTTTTCAGGATTTTCAATTGCTCCCTACCCTCACCGCTTTGGAAAATGTCGCTGTTCCCCTGGAACTGCAGGGCGTTAAAAATGCCGCTAAAACAAGTAAAGAGTTGTTAGAAAAAGTTGGGTTGAGAGATCGGTTTCATCATTATCCCTCGCAACTTTCGGGAGGGGAACAACAAAGGGTAGCCGTAGCAAGGGCTTTTTCCAATAATCCTTCTATTCTGTTTGCCGATGAGCCCACCGGAAACCTGGATGCGGAAACCGGGGAAAAGGTTATTGAATTGCTTTTTGATCTCAACAAGGAATCCGGAACTACCCTGGTAATTGTAACCCATGATATAGAACTGGCTCAAAAAACCCAGCGTATCCTCAGGCTCAAAGGCGGGAAAATTATCTCAAACCAGACTTCTGAATCATGGTAGGCAAAAATAAAAACACTTTTTCAAAGGCCGGTTTTGGATGGCTGTTAAAAATGGCATGGCGTGATGGAAAAGCGAGCGGCAGGAAATTATTCCTTTTTATGGCTTCCATAGTGCTTGGGATCGCAGCCGTAGTTTCCATCCAATCCTTTGGTGAAAATCTAAAGAAGAATATTTCCCTACAGTCAAAATCTCTGATGGGGGCCGATTATAAGATAGATTCCAATAAACCTCCAAATGAAAGAATAACGGGGATTATCGATTCTTTGGGCGGTGCCAATTCAAAAGAGATTAGCTTTGCTTCCATGGCAGCATTCCCAAAAACAGATGCCGCAAAATTAGTACAGATAAGGGGTATTGAAGGGGGATTTCCTTTATATGGGAATCTGGAAACAGAACCTGCTTTGGCTGCCAAACAATATCAGGAACTGGGCGCCGCTTTGGTGGATGCTACTGTAATGCTTCAATTGGGAATCCAACCCGGAGACAGCATTAAAGTGGGAACTACAACTCTTCCCATTGCGGGAGCTTTAAAATCGGTTCCGGGCAGCGCTGCAATTTTCAGTTCCATCGCTCCCCCCGTAATTATTCCTCACAGATTTATAACCGAAACTGGCTTAGTGCAACAGGGAAGTCGAATAAATTATGCCTATTATTTCATTGCCGGACCGGATATGGATATGGAGCAACTGGATAAAACTCTGGGACCTGTAATTGATGCCCAGGATGCTGATCTGGATACCCATGTTTCAACCAGCGAGCGATTGGGCCGACAGTACGACAACTTCGGGAAGTTCCTCAACCTGGTCGCCTTTATCGCCCTTTTATTGGGTTGCGTTGGTATTGCAAGCGCCATCAATATTTACATCAAGGAAAAATTACGGGCTGTTGCCGTTCTAAAATGCATAGGCGCTACTAGAAGACAAACCTTCCTGATTTATTTGATACAGATTGCCGCAATGGGTTTGCTTGGCGGAATTATTGGCACTGGCTTTGGATTATTGCTACAGGAATTATTCCCTTTATTTTTACAGGATCTGTTACCGGTTGATTTAGAAATGTCTTTTTCGCCACAGGTGATCCTAATGGGATTGCTGCTTGGACTTTTTATGTCTGTTTTGTTTGCGTTATATCCTTTAATGGGCACACTATACATTTCCCCATTACAGGCATTGCGGGTACAGGATGAAGGCTCATCAAAATCCGGAAGAGCAGGATTGCTGGTATTGCTGGGGATATTTCTGTTTGTTTTTATCTTTTCTTTCTGGTTACTGAAGGATTGGAGGTATTCTCTTGCTTTTGTGGGTGGTATTATTATTACCTTTTCAATACTGGCGGGGGTTGCAAAATTGTTTATGAAAGCCATAAAAAAATACTTCCCCTCTTCCTGGGGGTTTCCTGCACGCCAGAGTTTACTCAACCTTTTCAGACCTCAGAACCAAACCCTCACTTTGGTACTCGCCATTGGAGTGGGCACTTTTTTGATAAGTACGCTTTATTTCACAAAAGATGTATTGCTGGCTCAGACATCTCTGGAGACAAACTCAAACAGCCTAAATATGATCCTGCTTGACGTGCAGACGGAACAAAAAGAAGCGATCACCAAAACCATTACACGAAATAACCTACCTGTTCTGGATGATATTCCTATTGTTACCATGAGAGTTCAAAGCCTCGCTGGCATATCGGTGAATACAATCAGAAAAGACACTGCTTCCAGCGTGAACGGCTGGATCCTGGATCACGAATTCAGGGTTACTTACCGGGATTCCCTAATTGCGTCTGAAATCCTTGATCAGGGAAAATGGACCACAGAAGTAGAGAAATCTGATTTGGTGCCTATTTCTATTAGTGATAATTTTTCCAAAGATGCAAATGTAAAGGTGGGAGACAAAATTTCATTTAACGTGCAAGGCGTATTGTTGAACACAGTTGTAGGAAGTATCAGGACTGTTGACTGGAGCCGGATGCAATTGAATTTTTCCATCGTTTTTCCAAAAGGCGTTTTGGAAGATGCGCCCCAGTTTCGGGTACTTACAACCAATGTCCCAAATGAAGAAGCTTCAGCCGCACTGCAAACAGAATTGGTGCGTAAATTCCCGAATGTTTCCATTATCGACTTAAGACAAGTGCTTAGCGTTATTGAAGGTCTTCTGAACAAAATATCCTGGATCATCAACTTTATGGCCTTTTTTAGTATACTTACCGGCATCATTGTTCTTTTGGGAGCAGTGCGAACCAGTAAATATCAACGTATAAAAGAAAGTGTTCTTTTAAGGACTATTGGGGCTAAAAGCATCCAGATCCTAAAAATTCTCGCACTGGAATATATGTACCTGGGGGTTTTGGGAGCCCTGTCCGGAATTTTATTATCTACCATCAGCAGCCAATTGCTGGCATGGCTTGTATTTGATTCCCCATTTATTCCTTCTATGTTCCCATTCCTCGTGTTATTCCCCGGAATTACTTTATTAGTTATGATCATTGGTCTGGCAAACAGTATCAGCGTTATTAAAAGTCCACCATTGGAGGTGCTTCGAAAAGAGGGAAGGTAAGTTTCTATCCTCAATCTATAAGGGGGCAAAATATATTTTACCAAACCTTATACCTCCCAGGACAAGGGAACAGTGGAAAACAGAATTGGGCTTATAAGAAGATTTTTTCTAAAGAAAACCGACTAGAGAAATATTACTGACAAAAGAATAAAAGAAGTTGAAAGATTACTAAATTACAGACCCATTAGAAAGTTAATTATCAAAACCCAATTGAAGTCCTAAAAAATAAATGTGTTGCACTTATGGGTTGAACTCTGCTCATATTATCACTGATTAAAAAAATTAAGTTGAAAACAATTACCAATTACACGTTGCAAAACCTAAAAACCAATGTGTCAATTTTTAGTTTATTTAGGTTATCGTTTCAATCAAGAAAAAGATGAGCTTGACAATTTGAAAATATTTGAAGTTGCTGGGAAATATATGGATATCATTTCAATAAACCATTACAGAAAATGGGAGGCTGTGCAATCTATCATGAAAGATTGGACAAAATGGTCAGGAAAGCCCTTCTTAGTTACAGAAT
>JGI1221J11331_1000612_pt1 | contig 11851 bp, 14 predicted proteins | sample LakVidmifraction_4_FD_11331 | JGI IMG/M metagenome (IMG submission 11331) | reverse complement strand
TATAACTTTCAGGTTGTTTTCTGTTTCGGTTACCACGCCATCGTTAAAATCGTGAGTAAGAGTATTGTTTTTAGATTCATACTCCATCAAAATAAACTTTCCGTTTACCGTTGCACGATAGCTTTTTATTCCGGAAATATCATCAGAGATCCTTAATTTTAAATCGGAATTTCCGGTTATCCACTGTTTGTTTTGGAAATTGACAGGAGTAATTGAGGGCGGTTTAACATCTGTTGCCAAAGTGTAATCTCCAAAGGTCCTGGTGCTAGTAGTAAAACGATCTCCCTTTTTATAGGTTGAATTATAATTGGGACGGTCTTTATATCCCAGCCGTGCAATAAACATTTTTTCCCGGTCTTCCGGCCTGTATTTACTAACGTCAAATCCAAGTGTTATATTGGTATGAATGGGAGTGTCGTCTTGGTGAAAATAGATGGTGTCGCCTTTAAATGAAATGTCCAGAAAGGTATCTTCGTATAAACTTCCTTTTGGAATATAAATATCAATACCATTTTCCTCTATAGAAAATGCCTGGTCTGCCTGCACAAAATAATCTGTTTTTTTGATTTCCTTCGGAATGATATTATTATTTTGTTTTCCTATGATCTGGATTCGAATTATGCGTTGGTTCCCTTCAAAATCAAGAACTTTGATATTGTAGAGGTAGGTTAAATTGTCCTGGATATTCAGCTTTCCTTCGTTTACTACATTATTATAAACACTTAACGGATTATTAGGCTGAAGGAATAGTTTTGTGATCCTGCTCTTATTTTTGCTGAAATATTTATAATCTATTAGTTGATTGAGATGCCTTGATTCGTCAAAGGAAAATCGATCGAAGTTCAATTCAAAAACAGGATCTCCGTTTAAGCTGGTTTCTATTTTATAAACACCATTGTTATTGGAAGCTCCATCTTGTTTATCGGTGGTTGAAATTCCAAACCCAATATTGCCGCAGGCGTTAATTGGCTCGGTTTTAAATGAACCGTCTGCAAGCGGGAATAATCGGATTCGTTGCTGTTGTGCCGATCCATTTACATTGGAATCTTCTCCCAAAGCATAGGCGAATAAGCTATTGATAGTAGGAGCCTGGGTATCTTTGACCTGAATTCCAAAAAGCTGGGGATTCATAGGGCGTTGTTGCCCGTCCCTGATCTCGAAATGCAAATGCGGGCCGCCGCTGCCTCCAGTATTTCCGCTAAAGGCTACTAATTCACCTTTTTTTATATTAAGCACTCCGGCTTCTGGAAATAATTCGATTTCATAGGATTCTTTAGCGTATTGTTGTTTTTTAATATAAGCCTCAATTTCAGGGGAGAATTTTTTTAAATGGCCATAAACAGTGGTGTAGCCGTTTGGATGTTGGATGTAAAGCGCTTTTCCGTAGCCAAAATGCTGAATTTCGATTCGGCTCACGTATCCACCTGAAGAAGCCAAAACGTTTAAACCTTCCTGTTGTAAAGTCTTTATGTCTAAACCGCTGTGAAAATGATTGGAACGAAGCTCCCCAAAGGTGCCGGAAAGCACCAAACCTACCTCCAGCGGATTTCTGAAGTAATCTGAGGGAACTTTCGGCTGAGCTTGAGTTACAGAACCAATTAGGACAAATAAAAGCATTAAAATCTTCTTCATATCTTAGTTTAAAATAGCAATTTTATGGGGNTGTAAATNTAATCAAACTTTTANGGAAAAATAAAGCCTTGGTACTGCGTTGTTTATGAGNNAANAAAAGGATTTTAAAAATAGATTTAAAAGTGTTGGGAAATTTCAGGAGGTATGTTAACTTTGTAACAATAAGTAGCACGTTGAGNTTTTATGAGTAATTTCACGGAAATAGTTGATAGCCTTGAAAATAGAATTAGCNAGNTGCTTCATAANTATGAGNCGCTCAGGCAAACAAATCATTCTATTCAGGAAGAATTGACCNCCGTAANAAAGNAAAANGAACAGNTGGCTGAGGACGTTAAAAATTCTGAAAATAGAATCCAAACACTCAAAGCCGCCAATGCGTTGCTTGGCAGTAAAGATTACACAAAAGAAACAAAGCTCAAAATAAACAGCTTAATTCGAGATATCGATCAATGTATTGTTCAATTATCAGAATAAAAATAATAAATGTCAAATCAGCTTAAAATCAAAATTTCTATTGCAGACAGGGTTTACCCTATGACGATTCAATCCCATCAGGAAGAGGGATTGCGCAAAGCGGCAAAAAAGATAGAGGCAATGATTAAGCAATTTGAGCAGAGTTATGCTGTTAGGGACAAGCAGGATGTATTGGCGATGTGCGCCTTACAATTTGCTGGACAAACCGAGCAAAAATCTTTAGATAATAATAGTGAAGTGGAACTGGCAGAAGATAAATTGAGGTCACTCAATGAACTTCTTCAAAAACATTTAGCTACCTAAGTTCTTTAAAATAACACAAGGTTTACTGCCTGTATTAGTGATTTTTTTTGATAAACTCAACGTGATTTCTTTAAAAAGGGTGAGTTTAAGTTGTAAAAGCGTGCCGTTTCTGATTTATTTCAGGTTGGCGGATACTTGATCAGCTTGTTAGCCCTATACTTATTTTAAGGAGTTTATACAAAATCCTGGCTAATACAGGCTTTTTTATTTAATTAAATTAAAAATATGGAATCAATACTAATTTTTATAATTATCGGCATGGTTGGAATTGCAATTGGATTTGCAATAGCCAAGGTCATGGAGAAGAAAAATGCGTCAAAAATTGTAAAAGGAGCTAAAAAGATTGCCTCCACAATTATGAGGGAGGCCAAAATAGATGCTGAAAACAGTAAAAAGGACAAGATCCTGCAGGCTAAAGAAAAATTTATTGAGCTGAAAAGCGAACATGAAAAAGTGATTCTGGGCCGTGATAAAAAGATTGGTGAGGCTGAAAAACGAATCCGTGATAAGGAGTCTCAGCTGTCCAGCGAATTGGCTAAAAACAAAAATGTAAACAGGGAGCTGGAAGATAAATTAAAGGATTACACTTTTAGAAATGAATATTTAGAGAAAAAGCAGCAGGAAACAGATAAACTCCATGCTAGTAAAATCCAACAACTTGAAGTGATTTCCGGACTTTCTGCCGAGGAAGCCAAAGCCCAGTTGACCGAATCTTTGAGAGATACGGCTAAGGCTGATGCAATGAGCCTTATTCAGGATACTATTGAAGATGCTAAGCTTACAGCAAAGCTGGAAGCCAGAAAAATTATCCTCACTACCATACAGCGAATAGGAACCGAAGAAGCTATCGAAAATTGCGTTTCTGTATTTAACCTGGAAAGCGATGAAGTTAAGGGTAGGATCATTGGAAGAGAAGGAAGGAACATTAGGGCGATAGAAGCTGCCACGGGGGTAGAAATAATTGTAGATGATACTCCTGAAGCCATTATCCTTTCTTGTTTTGATACCGTTCGCAGGGAAATAGCACGACTCTCTTTACATAAATTGGTTACCGATGGAAGGATCCACCCAGCACGAATTGAAGAGGTGGTTAAGAAGACCAAAAAAGAAATAGATGATGAAATTATCGATATTGGAAAGCGCACAGTAATAGATCTGGGAATTCACGGATTGCATCCTGAATTGATCAAAATTGTGGGTAGAATGAAATATCGCTCCTCATACGGGCAAAATTTATTGCAACACTCTAGGGAAGTTGCTAAATTATGCGGGGTAATGGCTTCAGAACTAGGTTTAAATCCAAAACTGGCCAAGCGCGCCGGATTATTGCACGATATTGGAAAAGTGCCTGATTCCGAAACTGAAGTGCCTCACGCTATTTTAGGAATGCAATGGGCCGAAAAATATGGAGAAAAACCGGAAATTTGTAACGCCATTGGAGCCCACCACGATGAAATTGAAATGACTTCCTTATTGTCTCCAATTATTCAGGTTTGTGATGCCATAAGTGGTGCAAGACCTGGAGCAAGAAGACAAATACTGGATTCTTACATAAAACGTTTAAAAGACCTTGAAGATATAGCCTTTGGATTTGGAGGGGTTAAAAAAGCCTACGCCATCCAAGCAGGAAGGGAATTACGTGTTATAGTGGAAAGCGAAAGAGTAACCGATGATAAAGCAGCAAACCTTTCTTTTGAAATCTCGCAAAAGATCCAAACTGATATGACCTATCCGGGGCAAGTAAAAGTGACCGTTATCAGGGAGACAAGAGCTGTTAATATAGCAAAATAGTGCCTTAACCCTTATTTAATAAATAAACAAACCCCACAGTTTTTAAAAGCTGTGGGGTTTGTTGTTAAATTCCAATTACCAAAAATCCGGGAATTAGAATTTTGAATTTATTTCTCATCATAGATGTTTTCATAGGTATTGCCTTCGGTAACAAAAAATTCTCCTGTTACATATCGGAAGTGTTCATTGAGATTGGCGATTTTCTTAAGATCTTCTTCGTCTAAATTAACACTTATACTTTTTAAATTCTCGATGATTCTACCTTCATTGACCGATTTTGGGATGACTGCAGTACCGCGCAACGCGCTCCATAAGATAAGAACCTGTGCCGGGGTCGCATTGTGTTTATTTGCTATTTCCTTTATTACCTTGTTTTCAAGTAAAGAAGGTTCATCCGGAGCCTTCATAGCATCTATACGGTCGCCACTTCCCAATGGAGAATAAGCAGTTAAATGAATTCCTGTTTTTTTACAAAATTCCAAAAGCTCATTTTGCTGTAAATAAGGATGTAATTCCACTTGGTTCATCTCAGGAATAACTTCAGTTTCCTGAATAAGATCTTTTAGTTTTGGAATACTGAAATTTGCAACCCCTACATGTTTTGTCAAGCCTATTTTTTTTGCATCTAACATGGCATTCCAGGTTTCAATAATAGGAGCTTCTTCCAAAGAAAGAAATTGCTCGTCCTTTTCAGGAAATCCGGTTCCGGGTTTGAATGCTACCGGCCAGTGCATAAGGTATAGATCCAGGTAATCCAGTTGCAGATCTTTAAGTGTAGTTTTAAGAGCAGGTATCACGTCTTCTTTTTTATGCGCATCATTCCAAAGTTTGGAGGTGATCCAAAGATCTTCGCGTTTAACTTTTCCTTCCTCAAATATTTCAGAAAGTGCCTCTCCAATTTCCGCTTCATTTCCATAAATTGCCGCGCAATCTATATGCCTGTAGCCGTTATTTATAGCAATTTTTACCGCTTTTCCAACTTCGCCTTTATCCGATTTCCAGGTTCCAAGGCCAATAGCTGGCATCACATTTCCGTTTTTAAATTTTAAAACTTTCATTTCTTTTAATTTTCCTTAAAGTTATCAATTGAGAAACTCATTACAAAATTAGGACAACACTTTAGCAAAATATTAGTAATTCCTGCGGGGATGAAATTCTGTAATAACCTTCTGAAGATGACTTTTATCCACGTGCATATAAATTTCAGTAGTAGTGATGCTCTCGTGTCCCAACATTTGCTGGATCGCTCTTAAATCGGCTCCATTTTCCAAAAGATGCGTGGCGAAGGAATGGCGAAAGGTATGTGGACTTATATTCTTCTGAAGATCTGCCACTACGGCAAGATTTTTTACAATGGTGAAGATCATTGCCCGGGTAAGAAGATTTCCGCGGCGATTTAAAAACAGCACATCTGAAGCTTTTTTCTTTAAAGGAACCAGTGTTCTGGAATTTCTTATATATTCTGAAATATATTGTTGGGTGACTTCACCTATAGGCACAAAACGTTGCTTATTGCCTTTACCCGTTACTTTTATAAAGCCTTCTTTAAAAAACAGATCGGATAATTTTAAGTCGATCAATTCTGAAACCCGTAACCCGCATCCATAAAGGGTTTCAATTATTGCCTGGTTGCGTTCGCCTTCTTTGGTGCTCAAATCTACAGAGTTGACCAAATTATCAATTTCATCAATAGAGAGGGTATCAGGCAGTTTACGTCCAATTTTTGGGGATTCTATCAATTCCATAGGGTTATTCTCTCGGTAACCTTCAAAAATCAAATAAATAAAGAAACTTTTTAAACCAGAAATCATACGCGATTGCGATCGGGCATTTACCACTTTTGCGACCTCATATATAAATTGCTGAAGAATTTCTTCTGAAATTTTTAATGGGGAAATAGCTATGGAATTGGCTTCTAAGTAGTTGATAAGTCTTTTAATATCCAAAGAATAATTAAAGACGGAATTCTCCGCTAAGCCGCGCTCTAAAAGCAGATAATTCTTAAAGTCACTAAGAGCTTGATGCCAGGTCATTAGAGTGGTTGTTAACAAAATTCAAAAATAGTGTTGGCAATACTTTATGCATTTGTAAGCAATTTCTTAACAAATGTAAGCCTAATTTTGGTCTTGAATTTAAAAACAAAAGATATGAAAAAATCAGTTTTATCAATAGCAATTGCTTTATTTGGAATTACCGCGATGAGCGCACAGGAATATGTAATGTTTGGTGTTAAAGGAGGCGTTAACTTTTCAACCTTTTCGGGGGACGGGTCAAATGCCTTTAACGATCCAAATGGAAGAACTTCTTTTAATTTAGGCCTTTTGGCTGAGATTCCTTTAACCGACAAATTTTCTGTTCAGCCAGAGGTACTTTATTCAGGACAAGGATATGATATTGCAGAAAGGAATAATGCGAATGATATTGAATACCAGTTGGATTATATCAACATTCCTGTACTAGCAAAGTTTTATGTGTTTAACGGGTTGGCACTGGAAGCAGGTCCACAAGTAGGATTTTTGGTAAACAGTGAAATAGATTCTAATCCCTCTAGTACAAATAATGGGGAAATCTCATTAAGCGAAGATCAATTCAATAAGGTTGATTTTAGTGCTGCATTGGGAGCTTCCTATAAATTTAGAGGCGGATTTTTTGTAAACGGACGTTACAATATTGGTTTAACCGATATTTATGATGACAGTTTTAATAATTTATTATCTGGTGCAGATGCAAAACACTCTGTAATTCAGGCTGGAGTGGGCTTTATGTTTTAAAAACAAGAATGATAAATTTATAAAAGCGGAAGCCTAGGCTTCCGCTTTGCTTTTAACTGTGGTTTTCATCATATTTGAATTTTGCTGACTCTTATGCTCAAGGAGAAATTAGAAGAGGTGTAAATGTCGGGTTACATATAGGAATACAGATGATTTTCAACATTTAATTTTTGGAGCTGATTTAGGTTATGCTATTGGAGCCGATTAATGGAAATAACGATGGGTTCTATTACAGGTCGAAACTTGGATATGATTTTGGAATAATAAGATTAATTGCGTCATATTCCGGAATAGAAGTGCACGAAGATTCATTTAACTCGGTAAAATCTGGGATTGAATTTTGTTTTAATATTACAAAAGATACTTATCCTAAAAATAAGATTGATTTTGAAGGAAAATTATTTTGGAAAAAGCGGGCGCGATAGCTTCCGTTTTTTTTATGCTTCAAATTTAAATATCTTTAGCCATAACTCAAACAATAATATAAACAAATGAAATTATTAATTATTAACGGACCTAATTTAAATTTGCTTGGCAGCAGAGAACCTGAAACCTATGGCAACCAAAGTTTTGAGGATTATTTTTCAAAACTTCAATTTCAATTCAGGGATGTTGAGTTGTCTTATTTTCAAAGCAATATTGAAGGAGAACTAATAGGCAAGTTGCAGGAAGCAGATAAAATGTTTGATGGAATTATCTTAAATGCCGCAGCATATACCCATACTTCTGTAGGAATAGGGGATGCTATAAAAGCGATTAGTACACCGGTGGTGGAAGTACATATTTCCAATACTTTTTCGAGGGAAAAATTTCGACATAAATCTTTTATTTCGCCTAATGCCAAAGGGATAATCCTAGGTTTCGGACTGCAAAGTTATGACCTTGCCATTACCAGTTTTCTAAAATAACCATTTCAAAATGAAAAAGGCATACATAAATTGGAGTAGCGGGAAGGATGCGGCTTTTGCATTGTATAAAATTCAGAAAGAACAAAAAATTAAAGTCGAAAAACTTGTTACTACTGTCAATTCTGAATTCGATAGAGTTTCAATGCACGGTCTGAGAAAGGAATTGTTGTTGCGGCAAGCTGAAAGTTTACAGATCCCTCTTCAAATTATCTCATTGAACGGAAATGTTTCAATGCAAACCTATAATGCAATGATGAAAGCAGAGGTTTCAAAATTGATTGCCGAAGGCTTTACGGATAGTGTTTTTGGGGATATTTTTCTTGAAGATTTAAAAGAATACAGGGAAAAGCAGTTAGCGGAAGTGGGATTAAAAGCGGTTTTTCCTCTTTGGGGTAAAAATACCATGGAACTCATGGATGAATTTATCTCTGAAGGATTTAAAGCTATTACGGTTTGTGTAAACGCAAAGTTGCTTGACAAATCTTTTTGCGGAAGAATAATAGATCATCAGTTTATAGCAGATCTTCCCAAAAATGTTGATCCCTGTGGTGAAAACGGTGAATTTCACACTTTTGTATTTGAAGGACCTATTTTTAAAAACCCCGTAGATTTTGAAATAGGGAAAATAATTGAAAAACAATTTTCACCGGGTGAGGATGAAAAAGACGATTGTTTTACCGATAAAATAGAATCCTGGGATACACGATTTTGGTATTGTGATTTAATTCCTAAAAACTAAAAAATTCCAATTCCCAAACTGCAAAACGAGAAACCCTGCCAGGGTAAAAAAAACCTGGCAGGATTATATAAAAAAAGCTCCGAATTTTAATTCGGAGCTTTTTATCTAAAGTATAAAGTCTAATATCTATTACAAGTGAATTACTTCCCCGTAAGCAGCAGCAACAGCTTCCATTACAGCTTCACTCATAGTAGGGTGAGGGTGAATGGTTTTTAGCACTTCATGTCCTGTTGTTTCCAGTTTGCGTCCTAAAACAGCCTCAGCGATCATATCGGTAACTCCGGCACCAATCATATGGCATCCTAACCATTCGCCGTATTGGGCATCAAAAATCACTTTTATAAAACCATCAGGTGTACCTGCGGCTTTGGCCTTTCCTGAAGCTGAGAATGGGAATTTTCCAATTTTCAATTCATATCCGGCTTCTTTGGCTTGCTTTTCTGTCATACCAACAGATGCAATTTCAGGAGAAGCATAAGTACATCCGGGAATATTACCATAGTCAATAGGTTCTACTGTAATCCTTTGATCTTTTCAACACAGGTAATTCCTTCAGCAGATGCAACGTGAGCTAATGCTGGTCCTGGAACAATATCGCCAATAGCGTAAATTCCCGGAACATTGGTTTGATACCATTCGTCTACAATTATTTTATCCTTTTCGGTTTTGATACCTAATTCTTCAAGACCAATATTTTCAATATTCGATTTAATGCCAACTGCAGATAGAACAATATCAGCCTCCAGGATTACTTCGCCTTTTTTGGTTTTCACAGTAGCTTTAACTTTCTTACCTGAAGTATCCAAACTTTCAACGGAAGAGTTGGTCATTACTTTAATTCCTGCCTTTTTGATGCTGCGTTCAAATTGCTTTGAAATTTCCTCATCTTCCAAAGGAACAATATTTGGCAAAAATTCTACGATGGTAACTTCGGTTCCCATGGCATTGTAAAAATGACCAAATTCAGATCCTATAGCTCCTGAACCCACAATGATCATGCTTTTTGGTTGCTCCTTTAAGGTCATTGCTTCCCGGTAGCCTATTACTTTTTTGCCGTCCTGTTTTAAGCTGGGCAATTCCCTTGAACGCGCACCTGTAGCAATTATAATATGTTCTGCCGAATATTCGGCGGTTTTGTCATTTTCATCTGTAACGACAACTTTTTTTCCAGATTTTAATTTCCCAAAACCTTTAATGACGTCGATTTTATTCTTTTTCATTAAAAATTCTACTCCCTTGCTCATTCCCTCAGCTACATTTCGGCTGCGTTTTACAACCGCTCCAAAATCTTTATCTGCATTTTCAAGTTTAAGACCATAGTCTTCAGCATGTTTTAAATAATCAAAAACCTGTGCGCTTTTTAGAAGGGCTTTGGTAGGAATACATCCCCAATTAAGACAAACGCCGCCAAGGCTTTCTTTTTCAATAATGGCAGTTTTAAAACCTAATTGTGAAGCGCGGATGGCAGTAACATATCCACCTGGGCCACTTCCTAAAACAATGATATCGTATTTACTCATAATCGGAATTTTTTGTAACAGTTTAAGAAGTGCGAATTTAGTGAATAATAGCCTAAACTGAAAGTCTTTAAAAGGCAAGAATAACAGATTGTTCTATTTGGTTAAAATTAAAAAGGCCTAACCCGGTTTTGGGTGAGGCCTTAGCTTTCTGATTTTATCTGTTTATTATTGAATTTTACCTTTTTTAATATCTTCGGGTTGAATATCTAAAGCGTGTATTACAGCTTTCATATTGGACATATCTATTCCTGATGTTTGGGCAAATTCAGCCGGAACTACCACTACTCTAAGCACCTGGTTATCTGTATAACTTTGATCTAATGTCGCCAAATCTACAGTTCCGTCTAAGAAGATTAAAACGTCAAAAAAAGTAAAATCGAAGTTATACTGAAGAATTTCATCACCTATAAAATAAGTTTGCGGCAGCATTCTAAAAACTTCTACCGGTGCTCCACCGGCTTCTCCATCTTCCGCGGTTTTTAAGTAAACCAAAACTACATCCGATTCAAAAACTTCTATTCCTTCATCGTTAAAATCCAAAAGCAGGGAAAAATCATTGGCGGCAGAAAAGTTTCCCTGAAGGTCAATCACTGTTCCAATAAGGCCATCTGCACCGGCAGGTCCTTCTGGGCCTTGTGGACCTTGTGGACCAATAGCACCGTCATCGCCACAAGAGGTTAGAGCAAAAACAGAAATAAGTAATAATGTGATAATCTTTTTCATAATAATAAGTTTAAGTTATTTTTTAAATTCAATACTAGCCGAATTAACGCAATAGCGTTGTCCGGTTTGTGTAGGGCCATCATCAAAAACATGTCCCAAATGCCCTCCGCAGTTGGCACATAAAATCTCGGTGCGGAGCATTCCAAATGCTCTATCCTGAACATATTCAACACTTCCTTCTATAGCATCATCAAAACTTGGCCAGCCACAACCACTTTCAAACTTGCTGTCGCTTTCAAATAGCTTAGCATCGCAGGCAGCGCATCTGTAATCTCCGTTTTTGTCAAAATGAAGGTTATATTTTCCAGAATGTGGGGCTTCAGTTCCTTTTTCTCTAAGTACGCGATATTGCTCATCTGGTAATTGCTCTTTCCATTGATCTTCGCTTTTTTCCACTTTATATTTTTTCATTATTATTCTTTTTTAGGGGCGTTTGGAATAAAATTCATGGCAACTCCATTAATACAATGTCTTTTCCCCGTGGTTTTGCCTGGGCCATCGTCAAAAAGGTGTCCTAAATGACCTCCACAGCGGGCACAATGAATTTCGTTGCGTTCATATCCCAATTTTGAATCGGAACCATAAGCTACTCCGCCTCTAATTGCCCTATCGAAACTTGGCCAACCGGTACCACTGTCAAATTTATATTTAGAGCTATATAATTCTTTTGCGCAGGCTGCACAAACAAAAGTTCCGGGTTCTTCTACATCGTTTAGTTCACTTGAATAAGGTTTTTCTGTAACACCTTTCCGCAATACGGCGTATTCCTGGGGACTTAAGATTTTCTTCCATTCCGCATCCGTCTTTGTGATTTCAAATTTTGAAGATACCTTTGATTCTTTTTGAGCGTTTCCATTACAACTTATTGTAATGATTGTCAAAAGAGTAAGGATTATAGTTTTCATAATTTTCATATGTAGATTCTTATTGCTTTTTATAGGTCATATGTAATTCGCATATCTTCATCGGTGTTTGTATCGTGTTTCCGTT